>QWCN01000370.1_pt1 | contig 79512 bp, 71 predicted proteins | sample 1972711 | NCBI WGS metagenome assembly QWCN01 (sample SAMN09866707, study PRJNA288562) | Human gut metagenome isolate term1_stool, whole genome shotgun sequencing... | isolation source: gut | host: Homo sapiens | place: USA: California | reverse complement strand
TAATTTATGCTCCGTGAGCGCTTTCGCTATGACAAAGACGCAGAAGTATCGGCATGCACAAGACGCAATGCCAGATACTTGCGTCTTTGTACTCACTCCCCACAAATCATTCTATGAAATGCTGGGACTTCTAAAAAATTACATGCTGGTTGGCAAATGCATCCGAAAGTTTCATTACTTCCCGCTCCGGACGCTGGGCCGGACCGTTATATAAAACGATACACCGCGGCGTTGGGATTTTCACTTGTGTGTAAGATAGAATATCCTGATTGCGTTGTTTTAAGATAGCCTGATACTCTTTTGTCAGATACAAAAGACTTCTGAGCGGATAGTTGAGACATACAGTACTGCTGTGTTCCACCAGACATATTTGGTCGGTGCTTACCAGAAATGCAATGTCGTTTTTCATTTTTAAAAATAATGCATTGTCTAATGTAATAATCTCTATATCCTTTATAAGTGCGGCGAACTGTGCCTGTTTCCGTCCGTAGATGTTTTTTACTCACCCTGTAGTTTGTCCCCCTTTTATGCGCCTGACTGCATAAACTTGTATCTGATTATGAGGGATGGAGCGGGGAATGTCAAGGAAAAATCTATCCTGTTTTTGATGTGGAATCAGGATGTGTGAATTAAGCGAAGAACATATTGCCACCTTTCGCAACCTGATCTATAATAAACCTAGTTCAATTAAGGAAAGGATGCGGACCCATGAGAGAGTATGAAGCGGTTGTGTTTGATATGGATGGTGTGATTTTCGATTCGGAGAAAAAGGTGGTGGAGTGCTGGCAGGTTCTGGCGGACAAGTACGGATTCACCGGGATTGAGGAGGCGTGCCGAGCCTGCCTTGGAACCACCAAGGAAAAATCAAAGGAGATTATGTTGCAAAGGTATGGGGAAGACTTCCCTTATGAAACCTATTCCGCAGAGGCTTCCAAACTCTTTCATGAGCGGTATGATGGCGGGCGACTGCCGAAAAAGACCGGCATAGAAAAAATTTTACAGGCCCTTTCCCAGAAAGGCAAAAAGATTGCGCTAGCTTCTTCTACCAGACGGCAGACGGTGGAATCCCAGCTGCGGGAGGCCGGACTGATTGGATATTTTGATAAAATCATATGTGGGGATATGGTAGAAAAAAGCAAGCCGGAGCCGGACATCTATATCCGGGCATGCAAGGAACTGGGCGTTTTGCCGGAACAGGCGTATGCCATTGAGGATTCCTACAATGGGATTCGTTCTGCGTACCGGGCCGGGATGCGCCCTATCATGGTGCCGGATATGGTGCCGCCGGATGAAGAGATGAGAAAATTAGCCTGCATGATAAAGGAAGATTTAAGCCAGGTTTGCCGGGCCATAATAGAAGACGAGAAAAAGCCACAGGAGGGAACAATTCATGATTGAGAATTTACAGCCACAAAAGGTGTTTTATTATTTTGAAAAGATTTGTAGTATTCCACATGGCTCCGGAAATACCGGAAAGATCAGTGATTATCTGGTGGATTTTGCAAACAGACACGACCTTCGCAGCCGGCAGGATGAATCAGGAAATGTGATCATCTGGAAGGATGGAACGGGGCAGTGTGCACAGTCGGAGCCGGTAATTCTGCAGGGACACATGGACATGGTGTGTGAAAAAGAACCATCCTGCACATTAAATATGGAACAGGACGGGCTTCAGTTAAAGTTAGAGGACGGCATCATCTCCGCAGAGGGAACCACTCTCGGTGGTGATGATGGCATTGCGGTGGCATACTGTCTGGCACTTCTGGCAGATCCGGATATAGAACATCCACCGCTGGAGTGTGTGTTTACTGTAGATGAAGAGATCGGTATGCTAGGGGCGGCAGCCTTGGACTGTGGGGATCTGCAGGGGAAAAAGATGTTAAACATGGACTCAGAAGAAGAGGGGATTTTCCTTGTAAGCTGCGCAGGAGGAGCTACAGCAACTATTACGTTACCGGTAATGCAGCGGATACACAAAAAGGATAAACAATATGGTATCCACATCCGGGGGCTGCAGGGAGGACATTCCGGAACGGAGATAGACAAAGGACTGGCTAATGCCAGTGTAGTACTGGGACGTGTTCTGGCAGCGTTGCAGGAAAAAGCACAGATTCAGTTGATCTGTATCCAGGGAGGAAAAAAGGACAATGCCATCCCAAGAGAAGCGGAGGCTTTCTTTACTTCCTCTGAAAGGGAAGAAACCTTGCGGCAGACGGCGGAAGAAATACAGCAAATGATCCGGTCTGAGTACAAAGAAACGGAACCGCAGATGGAATTTGTCTGGAGTCAGGAAGAAGGGAACTGCAGGGTTATGAGCGAAGAGGACACAAAGAAAGTTATAACTCTTCTGCGGATCCTGCCGGCCGGCGTCCAGAAAATGAGCCGCGAGATCGAAGGATTGGTACAGACCTCCCTAAATCTGGGAGTGCTGGAAAGTAAAGAAGATGGCGTCAGTTTTTGCTTTTCTGTACGGAGCAGTGTGGAATCAGAGAAGCAGGAACTGATCAATCGTCTGGAACTGACGGCACAGGCTGTGGGAGCATTTGTGGTGGTTGAAGGAGCGTATCCGGCCTGGAAATACCGCGAAGATTCGCCGGTGCGGGAGGCTATGCTTCAGAGTTACCGGGAACAGTATGGCAGAGAACCGGTGGTGCAGGCGATTCATGCAGGTGTTGAGTGTGGACTGTTTGCGGGCAAAATAGATGGATTGGATTGTGTGTCTTTTGGACCGGATATGCAGGATATCCATACAACCAGAGAGTGTATGGATGTGGCCAGTGTGCAGAGAACCTGGAAACTGCTGCTTCGTGTTTTGCAGAAGTTATAAACCGGGAGACAGCAATATTATGAGGGACATATATTAAAAAAGGGAGGAACATGCTATGACGAACCAAACATGGCTGGCCCGGGTGGATCAAAAGACACCCAATGGCTACGAGTGTGACAAAGAGCCGGGATATTATGAAGAAAAGGACGGCTGGAAAGTAGTTACAGCCTTGTCTAAAATTCAGGTAAAAAATGAAAAAACAGGGGACACTGCAGAATACAGCCCACATCTGTACCAGAGCAGTATGCACCCGGAGCAGATGCAGATCCGGACACTGACTGTTGGCTGCAGGGGAGAAGAGATGTATATTGAGGCCCCTTATGATAAAAAAATGCTCCACCCGGAGGAAACAATTGTTGGGGTGGAGCCTTATTTGCCTGAAATTATAAAACCAGACTGCCTTCACTGCTGTAATTGTGGAAGATGCAGTTACTGATCATAATTCGGAATAACCAAAACCATTTACAATGGCATCTATCTTTTCCTTGTTCTTGCAATGTGGACATTCGCTGGAACGGAATGTCTGATATTCCGGAAGATCCGCTGTAGAGAAAATACTGTGCACGGTCTGTCCGTGGATTTCTCCTGCTGCACTGAAAATAGCCGATACTCCCTGAATGATACCGCCGTAATACTGGATGCAGTCAAGGCTTCTGGCGATGGTCTTGCCGGTGGTGGCAGAGGCCAGCAAAAGCAGGATGTTTTTGCCCTGGACCATAGGCTGCAGGTTGTCACGGAAAATCATCTGGCCGTTTTTATCTAACTCTGGTGTGATGATATACATACTGTTGTGGCGGTTCAGAGACATGATCCCGTTGCGGGTCAGCTCTTCTGCCAGACAGGAACCGATGATCTCGCAGCCGTCCATGCAGACGATGGTGTCTACGGGAGTGCTGTACTGATATTCTTTCGCCATTTCTTTTGCCACTTCTGCGGCGTCACAGTGACGAACTTTCAATGTGGTCATATCCATATAAAAATTAATATGAGACTGACTGGTAGCAAAATGTCCCGGAACGACTTTCAGGGAAATCTTGCTGTTGTACTTGGATGGAATCTTATACTCACGATCTAATAACATTGGCATACCCCTTTCCTCAATACATGTTTATTGTAGTAGTTATAGTTTACCACATCTTTGCACATCCGACCAGTGATATTTTGAAAAAGTTGTGGCAAGAATCATTGATTTTTACACCGTTTCTATATATAATAGGAAATATCGTGATGCGAAGAGGCAATACATGATTATGAGAGAGGAGGATGAAGATGGAAAAAGAAAAAATAACAGGCCTGATCCGGACCTTTGATACCGGCGAGTTGTCTACCGAACTGATACCGCCCCATTTTACGGATCCGGATGTTTTGTTTGAAATATTGATTAAAACCGTGAGTAATTATCATCCTTCCAGTGATTTGGAGATTATAACAAAAGCATATGAACTGGCAAAAGATGCTCACAAAGAACAGAGAAGAAAATCAGGAGAGCCTTATCTGATCCATCCGGTGTGTGTGGCTATTATACTGGCACAGCTTGAGATGGATAAAGAGACCATTGTCGGAGGCCTTCTGCATGATGTGGTAGAAGATACAAAATATACAACTCAGGATCTGACAGAGATGTTCAGTGCTGAGATTGCTACACTGGTTGACGGAGTAACAAAACTGACACAGTTGAACTATGATACAGATAAAGTAGAAAGACAGGCAGAAAATCTGCGCAAGATGTTTTTAGCTATGGCAAAGGATATCCGTGTTATTATTATCAAACTGGCAGACCGTCTCCACAATATGCGCACCATGCAGTATATGAAACCGGAGAAGCAGAAAGAAAAGTCCAGAGAGACCATGGATATTTATGCGCCGATTGCAGACCGTCTGGGAATTTCCAAAGTAAAGGTCGAGTTAGATGATCTGTCTTTGAAATATCTGGAACCGGAAGCTTACAAGGAGTTAAGTGAGCAGTTTGAAGCTATCAAGGCGAGAAAAAGAGATTTTGTTGAAGAGATCATGGAAGAGGTCAATGAAAAACTCATTGAGAATGGGATCACAGCCACCATTGACGGACGAGTAAAACACCTTTTCAGTATTTACAGAAAGATGGTAAAACAGCATAAGAGTTTCGACCAGATCTATGACCTTTTTGCGATCCGTATTATCGTAGACAACGACCAGGAGTGTTATACGGCACTGGGAATCATTCATGAAATGTTTAAGCCGATACCGGGGCGTTTCAAAGATTATATTGCTATGCCAAAAGCCAACAATTACCAGTCACTGCATACAACTCTCATCGGACCAAACGGACAGCCATTTGAGATCCAGATCCGTACCTATGAGATGCACCGCACGGCTGAGTATGGTATTGCGGCTCACTGGAAGTACAAAGAGTCCGGGGGCAGTCATTCAGAGAACAACCAGAGCGAGCAGGAAAAGATGGCGTGGCTGCGCCGCATTCTGGAGTGGCAGCATGACATGGATGATAACAAAGACTTCCTGACGGCCATTAAGAGTGACTTGGATCTTTTTTCCGACCGTATTTACTGTTTTACACCAAATGGAGATGTAAAGAACCTGCCGGCAGGATCCACGCCGATTGATTTCGCTTATGCAGTTCATACGGCAGTAGGTAACAAGATGGTAGGAGCCAGAGTTAACGGCAATATTGTGAAGATGGACTATGAGATCCAGAACGGAGACCGGATTGACATTATTACCAGCCAGAACAGCAGAGGACCAAGCAGAGACTGGCTGTCTATTGTCAAAAGTTCTCAGGCGAAGAATAAGATTAACCAGTGGTTCCGTAATGAGTTTAAAGAAGATAATATCATTAAAGGAAAAGAACTGCTGCACACTTATTGTAAAAATAAGGGGATTGATCTGTCACCTCTTCTTCGGAATGAGTATACGGAGGCCTGTATGCACAAATACGGCTTCAGAGACTGGGAGTCGGTATGTGCAGCTATCGGACATGGCGGTCTGAAAGAAGGCCAGGTTGTCAATAAACTGCAGGATGAGTACAACAAGAAAAATAAACGGGCTGCTTACAATGCTCATATTCATGAAATGTTGGAGGGAGTTAAGACTCAACGGACAGAGGGAAGCGGTCCTTCCCAGCAATCGTCTTCCAAGAAAAAGAGCGGCATCATCGTGGAAGGCCTGGATGATTTGGCTGTGCGTTTTTCCAAATGCTGCAGTCCGGTGCCGGGAGACGAGATCGTAGGTTTTGTTACCAGAGGACGAGGAGTTTCCATTCACCGAACGGATTGTGTGAATATGATCCATCTGCCTGAGTCGGAGAAAAACCGTCTGATTGACGCAGAGTGGAGTCCGGAAGCAGATCAGAGCGATGAGGTATATCCGGTAGAGATTGTGATCTACTGCTTCAACCGGAGTGGTGTCTTGCTGGATGTATCCAGAGTATTCACAGAGAACAAGATCGATGTGAAATCTATGAATGTCCGGGTTACCAAGCAGGATAAAGCCACACTGACCGTGGGCTTTGAAACCAGCAGTCTGGAACAGTTAGACCGGCTGATCGTAAAATTGAAAAATATAGAAAGCGTAACCAGTATAGAGCGGAGTACCAATGGTTAAGAGAGGAGACAGTTGGAAAATGGACATTAGTGTATTGACTGTAGGACCCATCCAGACAAACTGCTATGTGGTCCATCAGGAAGGAAACAGCCAGTGCGTTGTGATCGATCCGGGAGAAGAGGCGGCAAAGATCGCTGATTTTCTCAAGAGAAAAGGACTGGAGTGCAAAGGAATCCTTCTGACTCATGGACATTTTGATCATATTACCGGCGTGGCAGAACTGGCAGCAGCTACCAGAGCCAAGACCTATGCATACGAGGATGAGAAAGATCTGATGATGGATCCGGCATTAAACGGAAGCAGCCTGATGGGATACGAAGTGGCGCTGGAACCAGAGGTGCTTTTGAAGGACAGACAGAATCTGGAGATTGCCGGTATGCGGTTTCAAGTGATCCATACACCGGGACATACAAAAGGCGGATGCTGTTATTATTCCGAAGAAGATAAGGTAGTATTTTGCGGTGACACCTTGTTTATGGAGTCAATAGGCAGGACAGATTTCCCTACGGGAAATGGTAGAGAACTCATTGATTCACTGAAGAACCGTTTGTTGGTACTGCCGGGAGATGTAACGGCTTATCCGGGACATGGACCGGAGACAACCATTGATTATGAACAAGCAAACAATCCTTATGCCTGAGGGCGGAAGGAGTCTGTGATATGATACAATTTGAAATAAAAAAGAACCACAAGGGAAATGGCGAATTTTCCTATGATCTGCAGGCACTGGCGGCCAGTTTTTACCCGGAAAAACAGTGTGTGGTAAACCTGAGGGAGGACTGGCAGGAGAAAAGTGGATATCCTTTTTTAATGACGGTGGATGGGAAAGTTTTATGTGATGAGTGTCTGCCGGAAGGGTATACTAAAAATCAGGTGAAGCAGGTATGTTACCTGGCGCTGGAAAAACTCAGCGGAAGGAAACTTCCCTGGGGGATTCTGACGGGAATCCGGCCGGCGAAGATTGCCCTTAGAATGTTGTGGCAGGGCATGGATGAAAGTCAGGTCCGGAAGCAGTTATGTGAAGAATATCTGGTTCACGAAAAGAAAGCCACCTTGGCGTGGAAAGTAGCCAATAAAGAAAATGAACTGATCGGCGGGGCGGATTACGCAGAAAATTATAACCTGTATATAGGAATCCCGTTTTGTCCTTCTATCTGCCAGTATTGTTCCTTTTCTTCTTATGATTATAAGCGATTTGCGGACCGGGCGGACGCATATCTGGATGCGCTGGAAAAAGAGATTGCCTATACGGCACAGGCCTTTTCCGGGAAAAAACTACATACCATTTATGTAGGAGGCGGAACTCCTACTTCTTTGTCGGAGCCGCAGCTGAAAAGACTGATGGATCTGATCCACCGGTATCTTCCGGTGGAAGAAGCAAAAGAGTTTACGGTTGAGGCCGGCAGGCCGGACAGTATCACAAAGGAGAAACTACGCATACTGAGGGCGGCAGAAGTGACTAGGATTTCCATCAATCCACAAACCATGAAGCAGGAAACGCTGGATCGGATTGGAAGAAAACATACGGTGAAGCAGATTAAAGATGTATTTTATGAAGCCAGAAAACAGGGGTTTGACAACATCAACATGGATTTGATCGTAGGACTTCCGGGGGAGGACGAAGTAGACTTTGTAAACACGTTGCTTCAGATTGGGAAAATGGAGCCGGACAGTGTGACGGTTCATACTCTGGTGATCAAACGAGCTTCCAGAATGCGGAGAGAGCAGCTGGAAAGTGGCGCCGATATGCGGGCGGAGGATCTTCTGATCCCGTATATGCAGGACAGCAGCGGAGAATATTTTGAAGAGCAGGGATTTGAGCCTTACTATATGTACAGGCAGAAAAACAAATCCGGTACCACAAGAAATACCAATCAGGAAAATGTGGCATATGCAAAGCCCGGGAAGGAATGTCTCTACAATATGCTGATCATGGAGGAACTGGAAACCATCGTGGCACTGGGAAGCGGTGCCTCCACTAAGATTGTATACCCGGGTGAAAACCGCATGGAGCGGGTGGAAAATGTTAAAAATGTCGATGAGTATATTAACCGCATCGATGAAATGATAGAAAGAAAACGCAGTGGATTCAGAGAATTGCTGCAGAAATGAGGAAGATTATGGCGTTAAAGAAGAAACCAACAACCGGAATGAAAGATATTTTACCAAAGGAGATGGAGATCCGTGATTATGTGATCCAGCAGATAAAAGAAACTTATAAATCTTTTGGTTTTCAGTCCATTGAAACCCCTTGCGTAGAACATATTGAAAATTTGAACAGCAAGCAGGGTGGTGAAAATGAAAAACTGATCTTCAAGATTTTAAAAAGAGGACAGAAGTTAAAACTGGAAACAGCTGAAAGTGAAGCAGATCTGGTAGACAGTGGTCTCAGATACGATCTGACCGTGCCGCTGTCCCGGTATTATGCCAACAACGCCAATGAACTGCCGGCACCTTTTAAGGCTTTGCAGATGGGAAATGTGTGGAGAGCAGACCGTCCACAGAGGGGCCGGTTCAGACAGTTTATGCAGTGCGATATTGACATTCTGGGTGAGCCGACTTATCTGGCAGAGATTGAGTTGATCCTGGCTACGACAACCCTTTTGGGAAAACTGGATTTTAAAAACTTTACCATTCGTATCAATAACCGGAAGATGTTAAAGGGACTGGCAAAATATTGTGGTTTCCCGGAAGAGTCCTATGATGATGTGTTCATTATCCTTGACAAAATGGACAAGATCGAGATGAGTGGTGTTGAGGCAGAACTTCTGGAAGCCGGCTATGACAAAGAAGCCGTAGAAAAATGCAAAAACTTATTTGAGACAGTTACCAACGATCTGGATGGCGTACGCTACATGAAAGAAACGCTGGGAGACTGCCTGGAAGAAGGTGTGGCAGAAGATCTGGAAACCATTATCCAGACTGTAGAAAAAGTAAAGGCAGCAGACTTTAAGATCGCCTTTGACCCAACATTGGTAAGAGGCATGTCTTATTATACCGGACCGATCTTCGAGATCGCGATGGATGAGTTTGGCGGCTCTGTAGGCGGTGGCGGCCGTTACGATGAGATGATCGGTAAGTTTACCGGAAATGATACCTGTGCCTGTGGTTTTTCCATTGGCTTTGAGCGGATCGTCATGCTTCTTCTGGAGAGAGATTACAAAGTGCCAAGTGCAGCAGTGAAAAAAGCATATCTCATCGACAAAAAAGCGTCTCCGGAAAAGATGCAGGAAGTCATTGAGAAAGCAAAAGAAGAGAGAAGCCAGGGAATCCAGGTTAATATCAATATCATGAAGAAAAACAAAAAGTTCCAGAAAGAGCAGTTAATGGCAGAAGGCTATACAGATATTGTGGAATTTTTTGCAGACTAAGATGAGAAAAATCATCGAATAGAAGCTGATACAAAGTAAGATGGAGGAATTTTAAAAATGGCAGAATCAATGAGAGGTCTGAAGCGCACATGCCGATGTGCGGAACTTTCAGCAGCAAATGTAGGACAGACAGTAACCGTCATGGGATGGGTACAAAAAAGCAGAAACAAAGGTGGCATTGTCTTTGTAGATCTGCGTGACCGTTCCGGTATCATCCAGTTGATCTTTGAAGAGAGCAATACTGGAGCCGAGGGATTTGAAAAGGCTGCAAAACTCCGCAGTGAGTTTGTAGTGGCAGTAACCGGTGAAGTAACAAAGCGTTCCGGTGCTGTGAATGAAAATCTGGAAACCGGCGATATTGAAGTAGTGGCAAAGGACATCCGTATCCTTTCTGAATCCGAGACACCACCGTTTCCGATTGAAGAAAACTCCAAAACAAAGGATGATCTTCGTCTGAAATACCGTTATCTGGATCTGCGCCGTCCGGACCTGCAGCGCAATCTGATTCTTCGCAGCCGGGTGGCAACACTGACCAGACAGTTTCTGGCAGAAGAAGGATTTTTAGAGATTGAGACACCGATCCTGAATAAGAGCACACCGGAGGGAGCCAGAGATTATCTGGTGCCAAGCCGTGTTCATCCGGGAAGCTTTTATGCACTGCCACAGAGCCCGCAGTTGTTTAAACAGCTTTTGATGTGCTCCGGTTATGACCGTTATTTCCAGATCGCCAAATGCTTCCGTGACGAAGACCTTCGTGCAGACCGTCAGCCTGAGTTTACCCAGATTGATATGGAATTGTCTTTTGTAGATGTAGATGATGTGATCGATGTAAACGAAAGACTGCTGCAGCGCATGTTTAAGCTGATTGATGTAGATGTACAGCTTCCGATCCAGCGTATAACCTGGCAGGAAGCAATGGATCGTTTTGGTTCTGACAAACCGGATACTCGTTTTGGCATGGAATTACAGGATGTAACAGAAGTTGTGAAAAACTGTGGTTTTGGTGTGTTTACCGGAGCTATCGAAAACGGCGGATCAGTTCGTGGTATCAATGCCAAAGGACAGGGATCCATGCCTCGTAAAAAGATTGACAAGCTGGTTGATTTTGCCAAAGATTTTGGTGCGAAAGGACTGGCATATGTGTGCATCAATGAGGACGGCAGCCTGAAATCATCCTTTGCCAAATTTATGACGGAAGAGGAAATGAACGGACTGGTAACTGCTATGGCTGGTGAGCCGGGAGATCTTCTGCTCTTTGCAGCTGACAAGAACAAAGTAGTATGGGATGTATTAGGAAATCTTCGTCTGGAACTGGCAAAACAGATGGATCTTCTGGACAAGAATGTATACAATTTCCTGTGGGTAACAGAGTTCCCACTTCTGGAGTTTAACGAAGATCTGGGAAGATACCAGGCAATGCATCATCCGTTTACGATGCCGATGGAAGAGGATCTGGAATTTTTGGAATCTGATCCGGGCCGTGTCCGTGCACAGGCATATGATATTGTCTTAAACGGAACAGAGATCGGTGGAGGATCGATCCGAATCCATCAGAATGATATTCAGGAGAGAATGTTTGAGGCTCTTGGATTTACGAAAGAAGCAGCGTACAACCAGTTTGGATTCCTTTTGAATGCATTCAAGTACGGAGTACCACCTCACGCAGGGCTGGCTTACGGACTGGATCGTCTGGTTATGTTGATGGCGAAGGAAGACAGTATCCGTGAGGTTATCGCGTTCCCGAAAGTAAAAGATGCATCCTGCCTGATGACAGAAGCTCCAAACCTGGTAGACCCGGCACAGTTAGAAGAGCTGGGAATTGCAGTGGTAAAAGAGGAAACAGACAGCGAAGAATAAAATAAATAAAAACAAAGAAAGAAGAGGTAAGAAACATGAGTGTAACAACAACTCCTTTTGGAACGACAAAAAATGGTGAAGCAGTAACAAAGTATACCATCACAAATGGCAATAACATGAGCATTTCTGTCATCGATTTTGGTGCCTGCCTGACCAATGTTATGGTGCCGGATAAAAAAGGTGAATTGGCAGATGTAGTTCTTGGCTATGATGATGTGGCTGGTTATGAGACAAACGGTGTATTTTTTGGCTCATTCATCGGCCGTAACTCTAACCGTATCGGCGGTTCCCGTTTTGAGTTAAACGGAGTTACTTATGAAGTAGAGAAAAATGAGGGTGAGAACAACCTTCACGGCGGGACACCGGGATACCACAAAGTAATGTATAAAGCAGAGACAACCGATAACAGCGTAAGTTTGTCCCGTCTCAGCCCGGACATGGAGCAGGGATTCCCTGGTAACATGGAAGTAAAAGTAACTTATACACTGACAGAAGACAATGAAATAAAGATCCAGTACCAGGCAAAATCCGATAAAGACACGATCTGCAACCTGACCAACCACAGTTATTTCAACCTGGCAGGACACAACAGCGGAACCATTGAAAAACATGAAGTCTGCCTGAAAGCAAGCGGTATCAGTGAAGTATCCGACGACTTGATCCCTACCGGAGTGACCATCGATGTAACAGATACACCAATGGACTTCCGTGTGAAGAAAGTGACAGGACAGGATATTGACAAAGATTATCCGGCTCTGAAACAGGGTGCGGGATACGATCACAATTACTGTCTGGACAAAGAAGATGGTGTATATGACAAGATCGGTGAAGTGACAGATCCTGAGTCCGGTCGTACTATGGAGATTTACACAGATCTTCCGGGAGTACAGTTCTATTCCGGCAACTATATTGACAATGTGGCAGGAAAAGAAGGTGCTGTATATGGTAAAAGAGCAGGATTCTGCTTTGAAACCCAGTTTTTCCCGAACTGCATGAATATTCCGGAATTTAAAAACTGTGTATTGAAAGCAGGGGAAGAGTTTAACTCTACTACAACATATAAATTTGTATAAGGTTTAAACCACATAAAAAAGAAAAACTGCCGGAACGAAAATTCCGGCAGAACTTTTTGACATAAACAAAAAGAAGACGGCGGGGAAAACCATCTTCTTTTTCTATGTTATTAAAAAGAGGAGAAAAGTTTGATTATTCATCAAACAATATGAAAAAAAGAATCTTGTAAATTTCTTTTACGAGTATGATTGTATCGTTCATATATGAGTATAATTTTTCGATACTGTGAACAAATTGTAAACATATTTTTTTGGACAAAATTTCATGGAATAACAGGACAGGAAATAGTTGAATATTATATAATAAGGCGAATAACAGAGGAAAAGGAGAAAAAGATTGAAGAGTGTTCTTGGTAAATTGATTCAAAATGAATTTGGGAAAGAGCAGTATAATGAATATGCACAAAAAGTAGATGATAAACAGGGAATGGATATATTTTGCGACATTTACGGAAGACTCAGCCTGCGTTCCAGAGAAGATTTGAATGAGGCTTTGAAAAATCTGCTGACATCGGTTCAGGAGTCTATCTGGATCAGCAAAAATTTTATTAAGGTGACGCTGGGGGTTATAGCGGCGGTACTGGTCCTTTTATGTTCCGAACTGAGTCCGGTGTTTTTATATGGTGCCCTGACTGTGATCGGGGCGGTGTATGGTTTTAAAATCATGGAATATATACGAAACCGCTTTTGTGAAGTGGATGTGAAGATCGTACTGATCTACAAAGTGGTTCTTTTTCATTTATTAGAAGAAAATGGTTTACAAAAGGATGTTCCTCATGTATACTAGTCAAGTAAATATGTAAAAAAAGGGGAGCTTGCAGACAGGCTGAGAGGAAGGTGCACCCTTCGACCCTGGAACCTGATGTGGGTAATGCCAACGGAGGAAGATAACAGGATAGAACCAGCCGGGGCAGACTTCACAGTTGCCCCGTTTTTTGTGTAAGGAGGAAAAAATGGCAGAATATACAACACAAATGGATGCCGCTAGAAAAGGCATCGTAACACCGGAAATGAAAGCAGTCAGTGAATATGAGAACATGGATGTAGAAGTACTGCGTGACCTGGTGGCAAAAGGACAGGTAGCGATTCCGGCCAATAAAAATCATAAATGTTTAAAACCATATGGAATCGGAAGTAAGTTAAAGACAAAGATCAATGTAAACTTAGGTACCAGCCGTGACTGCATGGACATGGATGTAGAGATGCAGAAAGTTCAGGCGGCCATTGACATGGGAGCAGAAGCAATCATGGATCTGAGTTCCTTTGGTGACACACAGAAGTTCCGCCGCAAACTGACATCGGAGTGTCCGGCTGTGCTGGGTACTGTACCGATCTATGATGCTGTTGTGTATTACAACAAAGCGTTAAAGAGCATTACTTCCGATGAGTGGATGGATATTGTCCGCATGCATGCAGAAGACGGTGTAGATTTCATGACGATCCATTGTGGAATCAATCGTGCTACAGCAGACCGTTTCAAAGAAAACCTGCGTCATACAAATATCGTATCCCGCGGAGGTTCCATTATTTTTGCCTGGATGGAATTAACAGGAAATGAAAATCCATTCTATGAGAGATACGACGAACTTCTGGATATCTGCGAAAAGTATGATGTGACCATCAGTCTGGGAGATGCCTGTCGTCCGGGAAGTATCGAGGATGCAGGTGATATTTCACAGATTTCTGAACTGGTAGCACTGGGTGAACTGACTCAGAGGGCATGGAGACGTAATGTGCAGGTTATGATCGAGGGACCGGGACATATGCCATTGAACCAGATCCGCGCCAACATGGAGATCCAGCAGACTGTATGTAAGGGTGCTCCATTCTATGTACTGGGACCATTGGTAACGGATGTAGCACCGGGATATGACCATATTACCAGTGCCATTGGTGGCGCCATTGCAGCAACCTACGGGGCTTCTTTCCTGTGCTATGTAACACCGGCAGAGCATCTGCGCCTCCCAACGGTAGAGGATGTAAAAGAAGGAATCATTGCTTCCAAGATCGCAGCCCATGCAGCGGATGTAGCCAAAGGGCTGCCGGGAGCAAAAGACTGGGATTTTGCCATGAGCGAGGCGAGAAGAGAACTGGATTGGGAAAAACAGTTTGAATTGGCTATCGATCCGGAGAAGGCACGCCGTTATCGCGCAGAGAGTAAACCGGAGAAGGAAGACACATGTACTATGTGTGGTAAAATGTGTGCAGTTCGTAACATTAATAAAATTCTTCGCGGTGAAGATGTAGATATTATGGATTAATATTATTTAAATGAAAACGGTTTCTGCCTTTACAGGAAAAAGGCAGGAGCCGTTTTTTTCCTGTACTTTACTTTTTTCGTTAAAAATGTTACACTTTAGGGAAGAATGTAAGTAGGAATTTTGTCACATTTAGATAGGAAAATGGAGGTGCAGCAGTGATTTCAAATCAGATTTTACAGCAGACTGTAGACGGGCTGAAAGAGATTACAAAGATCGATCTGTATGTAGCAGATATGGAGGGGAATATATTAGCGGAAACAGCACAAAGTGCTGAGAATATGAAAGAATCCATCCAGAATTTCGTAGATTCACCGGCAGACAGCCAGGCTCTTAGAAATAATCAGTTTTTTAAAGTATATGACGAGGGACAGTTAGAGTATGTAGTCGTTTCCAAGGGAGAAGGAGAAGAGACATATACCATCGGGCGTATTGCAGTATTCCAGCTTCAGAATATGCTGGTTGCTTATAAGGAGAGGTATGACAAGGATAATTTTATCAAGAATCTTTTGTTAGACAACCTTTTGTTGGTAGATATTTTCAATCGTGCGAAAAAACTTCACATTGAGATGAATGTACGGCGTGTTGTATATATTATTGAGACCAGTAAGGAAAAAGACAATGAGGCGCTGGAAACAGTTCGTGGACTTTTTACCGGAAGTGGGAAGGATTTTATCACTGCCGTGGATGAAAAGGATATTATTTTAGTAAAAGAACTGGCAGAGGGAGATACTTATGACAGCCTGGAAAAGACAGCCCAGGTTATCGTTGATATGCTGAATACGGAAGCTATGGCCAGAGTCCATGTGGCTTACGGTACCATCATTAACGATATCAAAGAGGTGTCTCGTTCTTATAAAGAAGCTAAGATGGCCCTGGATGTAGGAAAGATCTTTTATGGGGATAAGAATGTGATGGCGTACAGCAATCTGGGAATCGGTCGTCTGATCTACCAGCTGCCGATGCCTCTTTGTAAAATGTTTATCAAAGAGATATTTGCGGAGCAGACCCCCAATGATTTTGATGAAGAAACATTGACAACTATCAATAAATTTTTCGAGAATAATCTGAATGTGTCAGAGACATCCAGACAACTCTATATCCATCGTAATACCCTGGTGTACCGTCTGGATAAATTGCAGAAAAGCACAGGGCTGGATCTTCGTGTATTCGAGGATGCTATCACATTCCAGATCGCATTGATGGTTGTAAAATATATGAATTATCTGGAATCCATAGATTTTTGAGAGGAGTAAAAGCTGTGGAAGAAAAGAAAAATGTACCTATGATTCGTATGGATCAGGTTTCTATGCAGTATTCCACCGGTGTAGACGCTTTGTGTGATGTGTCTATCCGGATTGAAAAAGGAGAATTCGTATTTGTAGTAGGTAAAAGTGGATCGGGCAAATCCACTTTTATTAAATTACTCTTAAAAGAACTGAACCCATCAGAGGGAAGAATCTTTGTGGCAGGGCGGCAGGTAACCAATCTGTCCCGCAAGCAGGTATCTTTGTACCGGCGGCAGATCGGAGTGGTCTTTCAGGATTTCCGCCTGCTGAAAAACAAGACTGTATACGAAAATATTGAGTTTGCCCAGCAGATCATCGGTATGAATAAAAGAGAGATCGCAAGAAATGTAGCGATCATGCTGGAGATGGTAGGATTGAAGGGAAAGGAAAATGCTTATCCCGGGGAACTATCCGGCGGCGAACAGCAGCGTGTAGCCATAGCCAGAGCCCTTATCAATAACCCGGCCATCCTTTTGGCTGACGAGCCTACCGGTAATCTTGATCCACAGATGGCATGGGAGATCATGATGCTTTTGCAGGAGATCAACAAAATGGGGACAACGGTTGTGGTTGTGACCCACAATAACGATGTAGTGGACATTATGAAAAAGAGAGTGGTGACATTGGACAACGGTTCCATTGTGTCTGATGAACAAGAAGGTGGTTATCAGTATGAGAGAGATTAATGTACTAGGATACAGTTTAAAACAGGGAGTAAAGAACCTGCGGAAAAACAGACTGTTTACACTGGCATCCATGGGAACGGTGGCAGCTTGTCTGCTGATCTTTGGACTGGTATATTTTCTGGTGGGCAATTTCCGTGCCGTGATCAAGGGGGCAGAGACCTCCGTAGGAGTGTCAGTATTTTTTGAGGAAAATTCCAGCCAGAGTACCATTGATACCATTGGAGAGGCAATCAAAGCAAGACCGGAGGTAGACCGGGTAGAGTATATTTCAGCGGAAAAAGCCTGGGAGAATTTTAAAAAGGATAATTTCAAAGACTCACAGGAACTCATTGACAGTTTTGGAGATGACAACCCGCTGAAGGATTCTGCTTCCTATGAAGTATATCTGAAAAAGTTAAGTGACCAGGATTCACTGGTATCCTATATTGAATCCATCGCCGGCGTCCGGGAAGTAAAGCGGTCGGCAGAAGTGGCAGGAACTTTATCCGGTGCCAGCAAGATGGTAGGAGCCGGCTCGGCAGTGCTGATCCTGATCCTGGTACTGGTGTCTGTTTTTTTGATCCACTCTACCATTTCTACCGGTATTGTGGTACGCAAACCGGAGATAGCCATTATGCGGCTGATGGGGGCATCGGATTTCTTTATCTGGGCACCATTTATCATTGAAGGAGTGATCATAGGCTTTATTGGTTCTGTGATCCCGCTGGTGATCTTACTTTGTGTTTATGGAAGGATCATAGATTATGTAGTAAACCGTTTTGCCGTATTTACAGCCAATCTTACATTCCTTACTACAGGTCAGGCTTTTGGTGTGCTGGTGCCGGTGTCTCTTGCCATCGGCGTAGGAATCGGATTTTTGGGAAGTTTTATTACGGTGCGCCGTAATCTGAATTACTAGGAGGGAACGCCATGAGAAAAAGAACTTTTTGTGGGATGATTCTGGTATTTTCTATTTTGGCGTGTCTTTTGTACCAGGAGCGAAGTTATGCCAGTAAAAGTGTAGACAAAAAGATTGAAAAAGCGCAAAAAGAGAGTAAATCGCTGTCAAAAAAGTCCAGTAAATATGCGGAAAAGGCGGACACAGCCCAGAAAAAGCAGGATGATATGATGAAAGAGATCGAAAAACTGGACAAAAAGATCGAGAAAGCTGAGACAGAGATGGATCTTGTGGATCAGCAGATCAAGGCGAAGGAAGAAGAACTGAAAAAAGAGCAGGCATCTTTGGAGGAAGCAACCCAAAATGCACAGATCCAGTATGATACCATGAAGAAGCGCATAAAGTATATGTATGAGAATGGCAATCAGGATTATATTGATATTTTGTTCAGTTCCAAAAGTATTGCAGATCTTTTGAACAATGCGGAATATGTAGACAAGATCAGTGAATATGACCGCAGCATGTTTGCCAATTACAAAAAAACATGGGATGAAGTGAATACAAGAAAAGCAGTGGTAGAATCCATGATTGAGACTTTGAAGTCGAAGAAACTGGAACAAAAAGAAGATAAATATGACCTGGAACTTCTGCGCAAAAACAAGAAAAAGCAGATGAAACAGTTTGAACAAAGCCAGAAGAAAAATCAGAAGAAAGCCAATGAACTGGCCAAAGAAGCGGCCAAGGCGGAGAATGAGGTAAACCGTCTGCTGGCACAGAAACAGGCTGAGATCGATGGCTCGGATTCAGGAATTGTATTTTCCGGCGGTGCTTTGTCATGGCCGTTAAAGGTATCCGGAAGGATCTCCTCCAAGTTTGGCCACCGGAGCAGCCCAACCGCAGGAGCCAGCACTTATCATAAGGGACTGGATATTGCGGTGCCATCCGGCACACCGATCCTGGCAGCGGCAGCAGGAAAAGTAGTGACAGCCCATTATAGTTCCAGTGCCGGCAATTATATTATGATTGCCCATGGCAACCGGCTGTACACGGTGTATATGCACTGCTCCAGACTGGCGGTAAAAGAAGGGGACTCCGTTGTTCAGGGACAGACCATCGGTTACGCCGGTTCTACCGGAATTTCCACAGGATCCCATCTGCATTTTGGCGTATCGAAAAACGGATCCTATGTAAATCCGCTGAATTATGTTTCCAGGTAAAAAATAAAAATGTGAGGTTTTGAAATTGAAGTGGTTACACAGAGAACACAAACAATCAGAAATTAGAACCTATCTGACAGGATTGGTAACGGGAGCACTGTTTTGTCTGGCAGTGCTTTTGATCCTTCAGTTTGTAAGTGGCGTACCGGTACTTTTTTCCTCTTCGCTGACAAAAGAAGTGGCAAAAAAGACCCAGGAGGCCCAGAGTTATATTGATAAATATTACTGGAAGTCCGATCTGGATCAAGAAAAATTGGCAGATTATGCCATAAAAGGAATGGTCTCCGCACTGGGAGATAAGTATTCGGATTACTATACCACCAGTGAGTATAACCAGGCCATGGGAGAAGTAAAGGGTGATTACACCGGGATCGGAGCCACCATTTACATGGACACCAGCACGAAGCAAAAGATCATCCGGAAGGTGCAGGAATCTTCTCCGGCAGAGGAAGCGGGACTGAAAGTGGATGATGTGCTGCTAAAGATCAACGGGGAAGATATTTCCCAGAAATCATTAAATGACACCGTAAGTATGATTCGGGGCAAGGAAGGAAAAACTTCCAAGCTTACCATACAGCGCAAGGAGCAGGATAAGACGAAGGTAATGGAAGTAACGGTGACAGCCAAAAAACTGGTAAACCAGTCCATTCACTATAAGATGCTTACCGGGAAAAAAGGATATATCAATATTTCTAATTTTGACAATGAAGGCGTGAAGCAGTTTCAGTCAGCCATGGAAGATCTGAAAAAGCAGGGCATGACAGGGCTTGTTCTGGATGTGAGAAATAATGGCGGCGGTTCCCTGGAGGCGGTGACAAAGATGTTGGATGAACTGCTTCCAGAAGGCGTGCTTTTGACGGAAAAATACAAAAATAAAGAGGATGTAGTATACCGTTCCACCGATGAGAAACAGTTTGATAAGCCGATTGTAGTGCTGATCAATGGTGGAAGTGCCAGTGCTTCCGAGGTAATGGCAGGAGCCCTGCAGGACCGGAAGGCAGCTACGCTGGTAGGAGTAAAAAGCTTTGGCAAGGGAATCGTCCAGTCTATCTTTTCCCTGCGTTTTGGCGGCGGTATCAAACTTACCACCGGCCAATATCTGCTTCCAAGCGGACGGTGTATCCATGGAACCGGCCTGACACCGGATGTAGAAGTTACCTACAGCGGTACTTCTAATGAACTGGGAGGCGGGGATGACAATCAGCTGCAGAAGGCATTGACGGTTCTTGAAAAATAGCTTAGAATTTGTTTAAGAAAGAACCTTCTGTTTGTTTAAAGTGAGTTGTTACAATGACCACAGTAAACAAGACAGGAGGTTTTCTTGTGTTAAAAGAAGGTTTGTAAAGGAAAGAAGTGAGAAATGTGGGAATTGAGTTTGCGATTCTGTATAATATGGATCCGCTGGTGGTTGCCCAGATCACCGCGGTAATGAGACAGTAGAAGGGAAAATGGAAAACTGCCGCTGTGATCGGCCCAAGTTAGAATGAGGACCGAATCTCGGCGGCAGTTCCAAATTTAGCAAGTAAATCTTCATAAGAAAAATCAGGAGTGGTCTCTGCATAGCATAAAAGAGCGTCCTGTAAATCATTAAGAAATCTTTTTTTTGATTGAAAATGTCCACAATACGCCCGGCCGGCGTAGTTTAGATATTTCTTTATCAGTGTGTCATTCATGTAAAATCTCCCATCGTATTTTTACTTATTTTACGCTTTCAAGAATCATATTGACGGCTTCCGTGACAGAAAAATATTCGTCAATTAAATGTTGAAGGTATTGTTTCCCTTCAAGGGTAATGCTGTAGTATACACGGGTTCGGCGGGGACCAACTTTTACTTGACGGTCAACCAGATAGCCGTTTTGAGTAAGGCGGTACAAGGTGGGATACATAGTGGCTTCTTTTAATTCATATTTGTGTTCACTGAATTCTTCAAGTTCCTGAGCTAACTGATATCCATACTTTTCACCATCTTGTAACAGTGTGAGAAGTACAAGTTCAATTGTACCGGATTTCATATTATTTCGTTTTCGTATTTGTTTTTTCATACATACCAACCTCGTCATTGAGAATGATTCTTTTCCTTTGTATGAAGAATATTATATATTTAAATCAAATATATGTCAAACATATAAATATTATACATACTATTTAGTAAAAGGTATTTGACAAATATAATATATTGGATTATACTTGATTAAGAAAAGTGTTATAAGGAGGTGAGAGAATGTATTGGAATTTAATAAAGTATTTATCTGTTTGCAGAGAGCCTATTGAAAATGGCGTCCTTTGATGTAGAGAAGGACGCAGAAGAAAATATACACAGTAAAATAGGCAAAAAAGGAGATAATATATGAGACAGATAAATAAAAAAATATTTAAAACAAGTATCATGTTAGCACTGATTTTATCTATGATGGGTAGTATGACAAAGGTAAGTGCGGCATCTAAAGCAAGTAAGACGATTGACGGTACACTCGGTAAAATTACAGGAGAAATTTTTGGAACGAAAGGAACCACGGGAAAGTATTTTGAAAGTGATGCAATAACGACAAAGAAGGTTCCAAGATTATATGCAGATATGGACTTGAAGTACTATTCTACAGGTAAAAGAATTACCAAGGCAAGTTCAGGATGGGAGACAAATTCAAAATTAACAGCATCATATGTTTACATGGATAGATATAAAAATGCGCTGAAAAATAATAAAAAAGATGGATTTGTAGGCACAAAAGTAACTGCATATGGATGCGCAGAAGCAATTGTCACAAAGGCTTATACAGTATATACCAGTTGCACATATTAAGGGGAGGTCTTGGTTTATGAATCCGTTTTTAAAGAATAGAATAAGAGACCTTTTGACTTTAGTATTGGCAGTTGCTGTATTTATTGGTACGGCGACAAATGTGCATGCAGCGTCAAAAGCAAATAAAAAAATCAATAATACATATGGATACATTACAGGAGAGGTCAAAGGATCAATTTTTTGTGGTGCCAAAAACATTAATTCCTATGCGCGTACGGGAAAAAATGTACCTAGGCTCATGACTAGTGTAGAAGTTCAGTATTATAATACAGGTAAAAAAATCTGCGATGAAGGTACCGAATGGAGGAATAATGTTGGATATGCAGGTGTTGATGTTGATATGATTCATTTTAAAAATGCTTTAAAGGGCAAAAAATATGATGGATTTTTGCACACAAAACTTACTGCGTATGGATGCGCAGAGGCAATTGTTAAGAAATCTTATACAGTATACACTACTTGCGTGTACTAGAATTATTTAAGAAGGGGGAGTTTTTTTATGCACAGAATTATAGTAATTTGTTTAGTGGCAGCAATGTTGATGATCGGATGTCAGAGTCCTCAAAAGAAGGTTCTTCCGGTAGTGACAGCAACTGCAACAGCGGAGACAGGAGCACAAAGTGGATCAAAGAATACATTTTCCATCGTCGACTCCTTGAACAAAGTGTCAGAGCAAGGAGACATAATGGCTACGGTGCAAGAAAAAAACTCCTTCTTTATTTTTGTTTCAAAAGATGAAAAAAACATAATCTATCATTGGAATCTGGAGAATGGTAAGCAGATAAAAAGAAAACTTGGGAGCATATTGGTTGGAAATATAGATGTACAAAAGAACAAAGGATATTATGTGTTTTATGATCAAAATCAGAAAGTAGTTGTTACAGATGCGAATTTTAAAACATTAGATATTGTGAATGTAAAAAATAGTATGTTAAATGGCAGCAGTGAAAGAAATTATTGTGTGCTGCCGGGAAAAAAGAAAATTGTATATACGAGAGAAGTGTTAAAGGGAGGGCAGTGGTATCAAGAAGTGATAGAATGTGATTATAAGGGAAAGAAAAAAAGACAAATTTGCAAGATTGAAGATGTAGATAAAAATATAGGAAAAGTTAATAGTATTTCCCAGTTGGTACCGTCGGAGGATGAAAAAGACTTGTTTTTTACGGGATTGTATTTTAAAACCCGCAATGCAAATGAGACCAGTAGTCCGTGTTTTGGCGTGATTAATGGTCAATCTGGAAGCATAACAGCGGTGCAGGAAGAAAAAAATCTGGCACATCTTATGGAGAATACGATGGTGTTTACAGATGGACTTAAAGAGAAAGGGGTTCTGTCTTCGGGATATATCACATGCTTGTCGGAGACAGGAACAAAAAAAAAGTATTATCTGGATAAAAAAGAAGAAAGTCAGGAAGTGACTGTGTCGGATCATGAAAATTATTATATTGGTTATGAGCGGTTTGATGATGACAGGACAGAATTGTCTGGCTATTTGTTCAAAGAATCAGGAAGAAAGTGGAAAGCAAAAATATCCCACAGTGTTTGGGGAATATGGTTTTTTGAAGATGAAAGGATGTTGTTATACTCGTATTATGATGAGAATCAAAAATTGTGTTTTGGAAGGGAGACGATAAATTATGATAAGTAAAAAAAACAGGATGTTTGTGATGCTTATACTGGCTGGTTGTTTGTGCTTTAGTGGATGTCAGGAGAAGAATAATGCAAAAGAAAAAAGCGCAGATGTACCCGAAGAGGACTATTTTAGTGAAGTAAATGGGGAAGGTGGGCAGACGGTAGATGCAAAATTTTCATTTGGAGTACATAATTATGATGATGAGAAAGCAAAAATCGATTACTCTGGAGGAGAATTGAAAATAGAATTTGAAGTTGTTCCGGATGATTGTTCGTTTGACTGTTCTGTATTGATTTACGTGGACGGAATTGTTCAAAAATATGCTTTAAAATCAAAGGGAGAATTGCGGGAGCAACATACAGTAAAAATAGATAACAAAACTACCATTATATCCGCTTATTTAAATCCTCAGATAGATACAAATAAAAAGAAACACAGAGTTCATTTTTTGTGCATGTATGAACCGAATTTTAAACCTAAGAGTGTACAGCAAAATTACGGGAATTGTTATCGTGTATCACAGGTTTTGCCATGGGAATTGGTTCTGAAGGGAAAATGTAAAAAGGCAGTTGATAAGATTGGTACAGGAGAATGTAGTAAGATCACAAAGAAAATAAGAAAGAAATATCTGCAGGGCGATGCAAACGATGAGGTAGAAAAAAGAACACTTTTTTCAATTGAACAGGGAAAGAAAGCGGGAGAAATACAGGTGTGTATATTAGGTGGAGAGACAGCTATGTATCGACTTAGTGCTTATGTGGACAACAAACTGGTATGTTTTTCAAATGGAGCGCAATATGTGGATGTTTCGTTAAGCAAAGAACACATGTATAAGGGAACAGTATCCGTTGGAAAAGAGAATAAAGAGAAAAACGGTACATTTTACTTGATTGCGGTACCAACCAGTAACCTGGGAAGGGCAATGGTGCAGGAAAGCAGCCCGGTTTGTTTGAGTGAGGGGGAAGTGTATAATGGTTCAGATTCATAATGTCAGTAAAAGTTTTAAACATAAGCAGGTGCTTGAGAATGTTAATTTGAAACTGGATCAGGGAATTTATGCGTTGCTTGGAGTAAATGGTGCAGGAAAAACGACTTTAATAAGGATTCTTACTGGACTTCTCAAACCGGATGAAGGAGATGTGCAATTCCATGGCAAGGCAATTCAAAAGCAGAAGAAAAATTTTCATGGTAAATTAGGATATATGCCACAATATGCTACATATTATCCCAACTATACGGTATACCAGTTTATGAAGTATGTATGTGTGATAAAAGAAATACCAAGAAAAGAAAGAAAGATGAGGATTCAGAGGGTTTTGGAGAAAGTGAATTTGTGGCAGGAGCGTGATAAGAAAATAGGTGCCTTGTCTGGAGGAATGCGCCAGCGTGTAGGAATAGCGCAGGGGATAATCAACGAGCCGGAGGTCATTATTTTAGATGAACCTACAGCAGGACTGGATCCGAATGAAAGGGTAAGATTCCGGCATTTGATACAGGAAATAGCAAAGGGACGGACCGTTTTGATCGCAACCCATATTGTAGAAGATGTTGTCCGGATGGCGGATTATGCAATTTTATTGCATGATCACCATATTCTGGCTGTTGACAAGCCGGATGTGTTAGTAGAAGAAAGCAATGAAAATGTAAGAGATCTGGAAGAATATTTTTATGTAATGACAAATGGGGAAGTGGAAGAATATGTGTAAGAGTGTGTTTCGAAATTGGACGAAGAATCTTTTTTTCTGGGTTGTCCTCATTTTGCTGGCAGGAGCAAATATATATTCGATCAGCCATCAGGCGGGGCAGAGAAATGAGGAAATTTCCGGACATGAGGCAGTTTATTCAGAATTCAAGGGAACATTAACCAGAGATAAGATTCTTACAGTGGTAAAGCGCTACCGGCAGTTGAAAAAAATTGTACAGTCCCAGAACTATAATCATGAAGGTGGAAGACCGGGGACTTATACAGGATATTATGCTGGAGATTATGGAGAGTTTCAACAACTTTATGATGAATATAAATATCGATATGAATATGCCTCTTATGCGAAAAAGATAATCGGGAAAAAGGCGGCAACCAATCGCGTAAAAGAGGTTTTTGCGGAAAGAAAACTGACTGATTATTATGACATGGAAGGTCCGCAGGCACTGATAGAATATGATTTTTATACATTACTATGTGTGATTTTTGTTGTTTTTTGCAGTTGTAAGATGATCTGCTACGACAGGAAACAAAATATTTATATATTATTGGAAACCTGTAGTCTGGGAATGCGCAAGGTAATGGGGAGGAAAATATTGACGTTGGCAATGTTTTCTTTTTTGACGATAGTTTTTTTTACAGGAATGAATTTTATACTATTTAATGTTTTTTATGATATGCAAGGGGTAACACAGCCGTTGTATGCTATTTCAAGTTACAAAACGACTATGTTTCAGGGCAGTGTGCTGCAGTATTGGTTATGTCAGAATCTGGGAGCATGGACAGCCTGTGTGCTTATAGGAATTGTGAGTATGTTTTTTGCAACCGTTATAAAAGAGGAGCTATATGCGATGCTTTTTAGTATGCTGGTGTATCTGGGATGCATCGCTATGTTTTTTAAGATCCAATGTCAGTTGAATCCCGTAGGATTGCTGGCTGGAACGAATTTGATTAAGAACCGAGATTTGTATGGACAGACATTTGTATCGGTGTTAGTGGTAACGGTAATAAGTAGTTTTATTTTAATATGGGTAAGTGGTTTTTACAGAGTATCAAACCATAGTTAGGAGTAAAGCAATGTTATTGGAGGAATTAAAAAAAATAGGAATAAAACAGCATGTAATATTTGTTTTAGTAATATTACTGATAATACAGGCCGGATATACTGGTAGCAGACAAATGTATTCTCGTACTGTGACAAAGACAGCAGAAAAGTATGCTGATGTTTACGATGAGTATTTGGGCAAACTGCAGGGAAAATGGGATCAAAAAAAGGATCAATGGTTAAATCAATGCTTAAAAGAGAAAGATTCGGCACAAGAAGAATATGCTTCGCTGGTGGATCAACTTTTGGCGGGAGAAATATCAGACGAACAATTGTATACTTATTATAAAAATACACCTTTCTCCCAAAACAAATATTCAGATGTATTAAATGAATTGGATGAAAAAAGAGATTATGTGAAAAAGGATCCTTCACATCGATATATGTTGAAGGAAAATGGATGGACTTATTTTTATGAAGATCATTTGATCTACTACATATATTTGCTTTTTTTGTTGGTGATATTTATTCCTTTATTTATCAGAGAGAAAGAATCAAGGATGGATATATTGCAGGGATTAAGTGTTAAAGGACAAAAAAAGATCTTTGTGTATAAAATACTGGCTGCATGGCTGTACGCAGTGGCAGGGCTGCTTTTACTGATGGCTGAAAAGTATCTGATTTATAAGGTGAGATACGGCTTGGAACATGCACATTATCCAATTCAGAGTTTGACAATATTTGAATCATGTCCATGGAATATTTCGGTTGGTAATGCACTGATGGTGGAAATCCTTTTGCTTTTGTGTGCTTCTTTTTTGCTTGGAGCAGTAATCGTGCTTGCATCTATGTATATTCCTAGAACACTGGATGTTTGTCTGTTGATATTGGTCCTCGTATTTGTGCCTGTGTTTATCTTTTCAAAGGACATATTGTTTCATTATCCTGGAATTACTTCCTATTTATTCCCAGATCAATTGGTATATGGATGGTGGGATGAAGACCTTGGGAAACACGTGTATAAAACTTCCAGACAATTTTTAATACAAGGAGGAAGTGCTGTTGTGGCAGGATTATTATTTTTATGGTGGGCAGGAAAGAGGGAAAAAAAGATATGAGGATGTACAAGGTAACAAGCTGCATGCTGGTGATACTTATGGTGACTTTTTTTTCAGGCTGTGAGAAAAAACAGAATGAAATCATAGGACTACAGTTAAGTGGTCAGCAGGATATATTGACCTATGATGAGGGAGTGGTCTGGAATACAGGCGAGGATGTTTTGTTAAAAAAGAAGGGAGAAACAAATGGAACCAGCATTTTCCAGGACCCTTTTTATGAGAAAAAAATGGATGAAGATATAATACTCCAATATATAGATAAAGGGTTTCTGTATTATATTCGGACATTTGAAAGAAAAAACTACGAGTTGTGTTCCATGGAACTTTCCAATTACAAAGAACAGATTTTATATGCTAATTGCAGTCAGGAGGAACGAACATATAATTATCTTGGATTGAAAGACAAGAAAGCACAGATCGGGGGGCAGAGAGAAGACGAGATGACAAGGACGGCTCAGCGTTTTTGTAAAGCAGGGGATAGAATCTATATGCTGGATGGGGACTCTTTATATGAGATAAATGTGTGGACAAAGTACAAAAGAGTCATAACAGAGGATATAGATGGGGATACAGAACTGGTCTTTAGAAATTCAAAATTGTATTACAAAAATCTGGCAAAAAATATGGTAGAGTATGATATATCGTCAGGAAGCAGTAAGTGCGTGTCTGATTGGATGGCGCAGAAGATATGTCTGTGTGGCGAGTATTTGATGGTTCAGAGGATGAATGGCGAATTATATCGGTGCATTGAAGATAACAAATGGACTAAACTTATGAAACTGCCGGGAAATCTTGTTCAAGGGGATGATAAGAATATTTATTGCTCAGAAAGCGGTGGAAATAAACTGGTTATATATGATGTTGCAACAATGGAAATTTCAAAAACGATACAATGTAAAAATTTGTGGAGCGTGGCAACGATTAAAGATGATAATATTTATTATCTGGTAACAGATGATGATAAATATATGCTGCAAACAGAAGGAATAAAATAACTATGGAAATGAAAATAGAACAATTAGTAATGGTTTTACTTCAATCGGGAGTATATGCCCTTGCCTATATCCAATCAAAAAAGCGGGGAACCGATTACTGCAAAGAACTTAAAACGATGTGGTTTTGGTGGCTTGCAATTGGATACAATCTGTTCCATTTTTGGCTATTATCAGAGTTACTGAAATATGATATGTGTACAGATGAAAGAAATGTGGATGAGAAAATAATGATTGTTTTTATTATTTTGCTGCTTTGGGAAGGGGCGTATGTAATAGGCTTCAAGCAGATCCGTACGCAGAAATGGCAGAAAATGGTGCGGTATGTTTTATATGCCGGTGTGGCTGTTGCTATGATAGTTTTGGCTGTTATGATGCATGAAAATTTCCGGCATTCCGTTATTTATGTTCTTTCTGAAGTAAATATAATGGCAGTGGTGGCGGATGTCATAGGATCGTTTCGAGGTAAGTGAATAGAAAATTAATAAAAAAGTACAGAACAAACATTCGATTTTGCTCTGTACTTTTTTTGGATTGAATGATATACTAGGAAAGTAGTGATATTAAAATAGATGAGCTAAACGGAAATATAAAAGAAAGGTTGGTAATGACTATGTGCGAGAAAAAAGAATTGGTCTTTTCTATCTTCATATTGTACAGTCTTGCAGATGAATGGAAGATGACTCCAGCCAAAGTGTATAAAATATTAAATTCAACCGGTATTTTAGATAACTATGTCATTAAATGTTACGATGTTCTTCACACGCAGGGAAAAGAGTATTTGGTAGAAGATATCACAGAGTATGCGAGAGAAAAAGGGGTTAATGTATGATTGTATATCACGGGTCAACAGAAATTATAAAAAAACCAGATGTGATACATTCAAAAAAGTATTTGGATTTTGGCAAAGGGTTTTATATTACAACTTTTGAAAATCAAGCAAAAAGATGGGCAGTTCGGAAAGGTATGAGACAGGAAAAGGCTGCAATAGTCAATGTTTATGAATTATCTGAAAAATGGGATGGTTTTAGAGTATTGTCCTTTGAAAAAGAAAATGAAAAATGGCTTGATTTTGTTTGTGCATGCAGAAAAGGTCAGTCATTAAATAAAGAATATGACATCATCATTGGGAATGTTGCAGATGACGATGTGTTTAAGACTGTGGATATGTATTTTAGAGGATTATGGGATAAGGAAAAAGTTTTAGGCGAATTGAGATACTATAAGATGAACAATCAAATCTGTATTGCAAATCAAGAAACACTGGATCGACTGGTAGTTTTTAAAGAATCATACGAGGTGGTAAATAGTGACAAATAAGGGAAAATTAGATGAGATTTATAAGCAAAATCTGGAAAATGATATTATCAATGCGATATCTAAAATAAAGGGGATAACTTTGAGAAAAGCATTTGACATCTATTATTCCAGTAAACTTGCCGAACAAATTTCAAATGATAGTTATGGAATAGAAAATATGGATGCGAAATATCTGGCGGAGGATTTGATTGAGAACGAGCCAGAACTTTTTAAATGATATAATATTAAGAATAAATTAGATTTGGTCAGGAGAAACGATATGGATCATTTTGTATTACATTCCGAATATCAGCCCACAGGCGACCAGCCTCAGGCCATTGATGCCCTGGTAAAAGGCTTTCAGGAGGGCAACCAGTTTCAGACCCTGTTAGGGGTTACCGGCTCTGGTAAGACATTTACCATGGCCAATGTGATAGAAAAACTGAACAAGCCTACATTGGTCATTGCTCATAACAAAACACTGGCAGCGCAGTTGTACGGAGAGTTTAAAGAGTTTTTCCCGGAAAATGCGGTAGAATATTTTGTGTCTTATTATGACTATTATCAGCCGGAGGCGTATGTGCCGTCTACGGATACTTATATAGAGAAAGATTCGGCTATTAATGATGAGATTGACAAGCTGCGGCATTCCGCCACTGCGGCGTTGACAGAGCGCAGAGATGTGATCATCGTGGCCAGTGTGTCGTGCATTTATGGACTGGGTAGTCCCATTGATTATCAGAATATGACTGTGTCACTGAGGCCTGGCATGGAACGAGACAGAGATGAAGTGATCCGCCGTCTTATCGAAATTCAGTATACAAGAAATGATATGGATTTTCATCGTGGTACATTCCGGGTTCGTGGAGATGTGGTAGAGATCTTCCCTGCGTCTGCTACGGACAGAGCGATCCGGGTGGAATTTTTTGGAGATGAAGTGGACAGAATACAGGAAGTGGATGTCCTGACCGGGGAGCCTTTGGCCAATCTGGAGCATATGGTGGTTTTCCCGGCATCTCATTATGTGGTGGCTCCGGACAAGATGGAGCGTGCCATACAGGGGATCGAAGCGGAATTGAAGGAACGGGTCAAATATTTTAAAAGTGAGGATAAACTGATCGAAGCACAACGGATCGCAGAGAGAACCCATTTTGATGTGGAAATGCTGCGTGAGACGGGATTTTGTTCCGGTATTGAGAATTATTCCATGCATCTGAATGGACTGCAGCCGGGGGATACACCCCAGACTTTGCTGGACTATTTCCCGGATGACTTTGTGATCATGGTAGATGAGTCCCATATTACTATTCCTCAGGTCCGGGGAATGTATGCCGGAGACCAGTCCAGAAAAAACACGCTGGTAGAGTATGGATTCAGACTTCCTTCAGCCAAGAGCAACAGACCGCTGAACTTTGAGGAGTTTGAGGGACATATTAACCAGATGTTATTTGTGTCAGCCACACCGTCAGACTATGAGGAGAGTCATGAACTGATGAGAGTAGAGCAGATCCTCCGGCCCACAGGGCTGCTGGATCCGGAAGTGGATGTAAGACCGGTAGAAGGACAGGTAGATGATCTGCTGGGTGAGATTCGCAAGGTTGTAAAGAAAAAAGGAAAAGTGCTGGTTACTACCTTGACCAAGCGCATGGCAGAGGATCTTACAAAGTATCTCAAAGAAGTGGGAGTACGGGTAAGGTATTTGCATTCAGATATTGATACGCTGGAGCGTTCAGAGATCATCCGGGATATGCGTCTGGATGTATTTGATGTGTTGGTGGGAATCAACCTGCTCCGTGAGGGGCTGGATATTCCGGAGATTGAGCTGGTGGCTATCCTGGATGCGGACAAGGAAGGATTCCTCCGTTCGGAGACATCCCTGATCCAGACCATAGGAAGGGCAGCCAGAAATGCAGAAGGCCATGTGGTCATGTATGCAGATAAGATGACGGACTCTATGAAGAAAGCGCTGGACGAGACAGAGCGGCGCCGTAAGATACAAAAGCAGTACAATGAGGAACATGGTATCACACCGCAGACTATCAAAAAGGCGGTGCGGGATCTGATCCGCATATCTTCCAAGGCAGATAACGAAGGAATCAACGACAACAAAGATCCGGAGTCTATGAGTAAAGAGGAACTCCAAAAGGCAATTGCCAAGATCATGAAGAAGATGAACCAGGCAGCTACGGAGCTGAACTTTGAACTGGCGGCTTCTCTGAGAGATCAGATGATTGAATATAAGAAACATTTACAGGAAATAGAAGACGATGAATAGGAATGAGAAGATGAAAGAGCAGAATAAATCTAAAATGATTCGCATCCGTGGTGCGAAGGAACACAACCTGAAAAATATTGATATAGATATTCCAAGAGATGAGTTTGTCGTATTGACCGGATTAAGCGGATCAGGCAAGTCTTCTCTTGCCTTTGATACCATTTATGCAGAAGGACAAAGGCGTTATATGGAATCTTTGTCCTCTTATGCCAGACAGTTTCTGGGACAGATGGAAAAACCGGATGTGGAAAGTCTGGAAGGACTGCCGCCGGCCATATCCATTGACCAGAAATCTACGAACCGAAATCCACGGTCTACGGTAGGAACCGTCACAGAAGTGTATGATTATTTCCGACTGCTGTTTGCCAGAGTGGGTATCCCTCATTGCCCGAAGTGCGGCAAGGAGATCAAGAAACAGACGGTAGACCAGATGGTAGATGATATTATGAAACTGCCGGAGCGTTCCAAGATCCTGTTGCTGGCACCGGTTGTCAGAGGACGCAAGGGCGAGCATGTGAAAGTGTTTGAAAAGGCGAAAAAAAGCGGCTATGTCCGTGTGATCGTAGACGGAAACCAATATGATCTGACGGAAGAGATCAAGCTGGAAAAAAATATCAAACATTCCATTGACATCGTAGTGGACCGTCTGGTGGTAAGAGAGGGAATCGAGAAAAGACTTTCTGATTCCATTGAGACGGTATTACAGCTGGCGGATGGATTGATGACCGTGGATGTGGTAGATGGAGAAGAACTGCACTTCAGCCAGAGTTTTTCCTGCCCGGACTGCGGCATCAGCATTGACGAAGTGGAACCAAGAAGTTTTTCCTTTAATAATCCCTTTGGAGCCTGTCCGGTGTGTCACGGAATTGGATATAAAATGGAGTTTGATGAAGATCTGATCGTGCCGGACAAGACCCTCAGCATCACAGAGGGAGCCATTGCGGTTATGGGCTGGCAGTCAGTGGTCAATCCGGGAAGTTACAGCCGGTGCATATTGGAAGCCATGGCAAAAAAATATGGATTCAGTCTGGATACTCCTTATGGCAAATATCCGAAAAAAATCCACGATCTCATCTGGCTTGGAACAGGTGGTGACCGGGTAGAGGTACATTATACAGGACAGCATGGCCATGGTGTGTACAATATTGCTTTTGAGGGACTGCTCCACAATGTGGAAAAGCGGTACCGGGAGACGGGATCAGAGACATCCAGGCAGGAATACGAATCTTTTATGCGGATCACACCATGCCGTGAGTGCGGTGGCCAGCGTTTAAAGAAAGAATCTCTGGCTGTGACCGTAGGAGATAAAAATATATGGGAATTGTCCAACCTGTCCATTGAAGACCTGAAAAAATTTATGGATGAGGTAGAACTGACCAAACGCCAGAGGCAGATCGGTCGTCTTGTGCTGAAAGAAATTTCTTCACGCCTTGGTTTTCTGGTGGATGTAGGGTTGGATTATCTGAGTCTTGCAAGAGCGACAGCATCTTTGTCCGGTGGAGAGGCCCAGCGTATCCGTCTGGCAACCCAGATCGGTTCCGGGCTGGTAGGAGTGGCTTATATTTTGGATGAGCCTAGTATCGGCCTGCACCAGCGGGATAACGACAAATTGATCGCCACCTTGAAGAAACTCCGAGATCTTGGCAACACTCTAATCGTGGTGGAACACGATGAAGATACGATGCTGGCGGCCGACTATGTGGTAGATATTGGTCCGGGGGCCGGCAAAAACGGCGGTGAAGTGGTGGCAGCCGGAACGGCCAAGGAAATCATGGAAGTGCCGGAGTCTGTTACGGGAGCTTATCTGAGCCACCGCATTGAGATCCCGGTTCCCTCTAAGAGAAGAAAACCTGCCGGATTTCTTACTGTAAAAGGGGCCGCAGAAAACAACCTGAAGAATATAATGGTGAAATTCCCGTTGGGAGTGATGACTTGTGTAACAGGAGTATCCGGTTCCGGAAAAAGTTCTCTGGTCAATGAAATTTTGTGTAAGAGCCTTACCAGGACATTAAACCGTGCCCGTTGTATCCCAGGCAAGCATAAGTCTATTACAGGCGTGGAAAAATTGGACAAAGTGATCAATATCGATCAGTCCCCTATCGGACGGACGCCAAGATCTAATCCGGCTACTTACACCGGTGTCTTTGATATGATCAGAGATCTGTTTGCCACTACGCCGGATGCTAAGGCAAAAGGCTACAAAAAAGGACGCTTTAGTTTTAATGTCAAAGGCGGCCGCTGCGAGGCATGTGCAGGTGACGGAATTTTAAAGATAGAAATGAATTTCCTGCCGGATATTTATGTACCTTGTGAGGTCTGTGATGGCAAGCGTTACAACCGTGAGACGCTAGAGGTAAAATATAAAGGGAAAAGTATCTATGATGTGCTGGATATGACAGTAGAGGAGGCGCTGGACTTTTTCAAAAACATTCCGACAATTCACCGGAAGATACAAAGTCTTTATGATGTAGGACTGTCTTATGTGAAACTGGGACAGCCGTCCACTACTTTATCTGGCGGGGAAGCACAGCGGATCAAACTGGCTACGGAGTTGAGTAAACGGAGTACCGGAAACACTATTTACATTCTGGACGAACCTACTACCGGTCTGCACTTTGCAGATGTACACAAGCTTATAGAGATTTTGCAGAGACTGACCGATGGCGGAAATACAGTGGTAGTGATCGAGCACAATCTGGATGTGATCAAAACGGCAGATTATCTTATTGATATGGGACCGGAAGGGGGAGATAAAGGAGGCACCGTAGTGGCGGCTGGTACGCCGGAAAAGGTGGCTGAGTGCCAGGAGTCGTATACTGGTTATTATATGCGGAAGATTCTGGGAAAAGGAGGAGCCAATGAAAGATAGTTATAGTTTTTTTGCCATGATGGCCCGGATGAAATACATCGAACGGTGGGCACTGATGCGCAATTCATGGAAGGAAAATATCAGTGAACATTCGCTGGAAGTGGCCATGCTTTCCCACGCTCTGGCTATTCTTTCCAAAGAAAAGTGCGGCAGGGATGTGGATGAAAAAAAGGTGGCACTAATGGGGCTTTATCATGATGCCAATGAAGTGGTCACCGGAGACCTTCCTACGCCGGTTAAGTATTACGACGAGGATATAAAAGAAGCGTATAAAAAGGTAGAGCGGATCGCCAGTGTTACGATGTTGGATAAACTGCCTTCTTATATGAAGAAATATTATGAACCTCTTTTTCTTCCGGAGTCTGCAGACGCTTATGAGTGGAAGCTGGTAAAGGCTGCAGACAAGTTATCTGCACTGATTAAATGCAGAGAAGAGAGACGGGCAGGAAATGAGGAGTTCCGTTCAGCCTGTGAGACGACGGAAAAGTTTCTGAAAGATATGCAGATGGAAGAGGTGGAACTCTTTATGAAAGAATTTTTGCCGGCTTATGAACTGACACTGGATGAGCTGCAGGAGGGAACCAAATAAAAGTCTTGTCTTTTATTTAACAATGTGCTAATATAGTTCCCGAAGATGTTTTCAGGGCGTTGTGAAATTCAACACCGGCGGTACAGCCCGCGAGCAGTTTAACTGCTGATTCGGTGAAACTCCGAAGCCGACAGTAAAGTCTGGATGAAAGAAAACAAAGTTTGGATATAAGGGGGCCCTGGATAGACTGAATCTATCCGGGGCTTTTAAAGAATATAAAAAGGAGGTAGTGATACGATGACAAAATATGAATATATGGAACTTGCCCTGAAACTGGCGAAGAAGGGTCTTGGACGCACTTCACCAAATCCTATGGTGGGATGTGTTGTTGTCAAGGACGGCAAGATCGTGACAGAAGGCTACCACCACAGATATGGAGACTTTCATGCTGAGAGAGTGGCGTTGAATAAATGTGAAGAGGATCTTACCGGGGCAGATATGTATGTGACCCTGGAGCCATGCTGTCATCAGGGGAAAACACCTCCATGTACAGACATCATCATAGAAAGAGGCATTGGCCGTGTGTTTATCGGAGCCATGGATCCCAATCCGAAAGTAGCCGGAAAAGGAGCACAGATCCTCAGAGACCACGGAATCCAGGTTGAGACAGGAATCCTGGAAAAAGAATGTCTTGAATTAAACGAAGTATTTATGCATTTTATAACAAGAAATATTCCTTACATTGCTATGAAATATGCCATGACCATGGATGGAAAGATTGCCACTTATACCGGTGACTCCAAGTGGGTAACAGGCGAAGAGGCGAGAAAACATGTGCATCAGCTGCGCAAACGATACAGTTCCATCATGGTAGGGATTGGTACGGTTCTGATTGATGATCCTATGCTGAACTGCCGGATCGAGACAGGAGTGGATCCGATCCGGGTGATCTGTGATTCCCATCTGCGAATTCCGATGGAAAGCCAGATTGTAAAAACGGCCAAGCATATTCCGACCATCGTAGCCCATGCAGTTCATGATGAAGAGAAAGAAAAGCAGCTGAAAGAAGCCGGAGTGGATCTGATCTTCAGCAGCGTAGACGGACAGGTGGATTTTTGTGATCTGGTGAAAAAAATGGCCAAGAGAGGCATTGACAGTATTTTGATCGAAGGTGGTGGAACATTCCACGGCACAGTGCTGAAGAGTGGTCTGGTAGACCGGATCTACTGCTATATGGCACCAAAACTGATTGGTGGAAAAGAGGCAAAATCCCCGGTAGAAGGGGATGGTTTTTCACTGATGAAAGAGGCAGTGGAGATTGATGACACAGAGATCATTAAAGTGGGCCGGGATATCTGTATTACAGGAAAGGTAAGGAAAGAAAAGAAGCAACAGGAAGGCAGAGCGTAATGTTTACAGGAATTATCGAAGAGATTGGCCATCTGGAAGCAATTGAGCGTGGCAGTCAGTCGGCTGTGCTGCACATTGGCTGTGAAAAAGTGTTGGAAGGAACACAGGCAGGAGATAGTATTGCCGTAAATGGCGTGTGCCTGACAGTAACCAGTCTGGGAAAGAAAGGATATACCGCAGATGTGATGGCGGAGACCCTTGACCGCAGTTCGCTGGGAGATCTGAAGAGAGGCAGCCGGGTAAATCTGGAGCGTGCCATGGCAGCAGACGGCCGGTTTGGAGGCCATATTGTGGCCGGTCATATTGACGGCACCGGTATCATACAGTCTGTTACCAGGGACGAGACGGCTGTCTGGTATAAAATCCAGGCCGGAGCAGATATATTACGGTATGTAGTGGAAAAAGGATCTATCACCATTGACGGCATCAGCCTGACAGTAGCCAGAGTGGATTCAGAGACTTTTAGTGTTTCTATTATCCCCCACACCCAGTCCAATACGATCCTAGCTGACCGCAAGGTGGGTGACCGGGTGAATCTTGAGACAGACATAATAGGAAAATATGTAGAAAAACTTCTGCAGCCGCAGGAGACAAAAAAAGAAAGCAGGATTACCATGGAATTTTTACAGGAACATGGATTCTGACAGAATGGAGGCAGTTATGGAGAATTTTGCAACATTGGATCAGGCATTGGAAGATCTGCGACAGGGCAAACTGATCCTGGTCATTGATGATCCGGACCGGGAAAATGAAGGAGATCTGATCTGTGCCGCTGAGTTTGCAACAACAGAAAATGTAAATGCTATGGCATCTCTGGCCAAAGGTCTGATCTGTATGCCTATGAGCAGAGAATATACAAAGAAACTGGGACTGGATCAGATGGTAGCTGTGAATACGGATAACCATTCTACCGCTTTTACCGTATCCATTGACCATGTGGACACAACGACCGGTATCTCGGCAGTAGAGCGTTCCCTGACAGCCATGAAGTGTGTGGATGATACCTCTGTGCCGGAAGATTTCAGAAGACCGGGCCATATGTTCCCACTGGAGGCCAGAGAGGGCGGCGTGCTGAAGAGAGCCGGACATACAGAGGCTACCGTAGATCTTATGCGTCTGGCAGGGCTGAAGGAATGTGGTCTCTGCTGTGAGATCATGCGGGAAGACGGTACGATGATGCGCACCACAGAACTTCTGGAGTTTGCCAAGGAGCATGATTTCCATGTAGTGACCATTGAACAGCTGATTGGACGCAGACTGGAGCATGAAAGCCTTGTAAAGAAAGAGGCAGAGGCGAAACTTCCGACAAAATACGGTGATTTTACCATTCACGGATATGAAAATATAACCAATGGAGAACATCATGTGGCACTGACCATGGGAGATGTGGCAGACGGTGAGCCTGTTTTATGCCGGGTGCACTCAGAGTGCCTTACCGGAGATGTATTTGGCTCCAAGCGCTGCGACTGTGGCGAACAGTTAGATGCTGCCATGAAAAAAATTGCCAAAGAAGGACGGGGAATTTTGCTGTACATGCGCCAGGAGGGACGAGGCATCGGACTTTTAAACAAGTTAAAAGCCTATGAACTTCAGGAACAGGGATACGACACAGTAGAAGCCAATGTGAAACTTGGTTTTGCACCGGATCTGAGAGAATATGGAATCGGAGCCCAGATTTTACATGATCTGGGAGCAAGAAAACTCCGACTTCTTACCAACAATCCTACCAAGATCGCAGGATTAAAAGGATATGGCATTACCATTGAAGAGAGAGTTCCCATCGAGATTGATGCCAAGCCGGAAGATTATAAGTATCTGGTGACAAAGCAGGAAAAGATGCATCACATGACACATTATAAAACAGATCACAAATAAGAGAATGAGATAGAAAAGAAAGGAAACAAGAACAATGAAAAAATTTGAAGGACATGTAGTAGGAAGCGGAATGAAAATCGGTATCGTAGCAGCCAGATTCAATGAGTTTATCGTAAGCAAACTCATTGGAGGAGCAGAAGACGCTCTGGTACGCCACGGTGTAGATATGGATCAGGTAGATCTGGCATGGGTGCCGGGAGCTTTTGAGATCCCTCTGGTAGCACAGAAGATGGCAGCCAGTGGCAAATATGATGCTGTTATCTGTCTGGGTGCGGTTATTAAAGGATCTACATCCCACTATGACTATGTATGTGCAGAGGTAAGCAAAGGAGTAGCTACCGTAGGATTAAATACCGGTGTACCGACATTGTTTGGTGTATTGACCACAGATAACATTGAGCAGGCAATTGAGCGTGCCGGCACAAAAGCAGGAAATAAAGGCTATGATGTGGCTTGCTCAGCGATTGAAATGGTAAATCTGATAAAAGAGATCGAGGCATAATTTCATGGCAGCAAAATCAATTACACAAGATATGACGCAGGGAAAACCGGTGTCTCTGCTTTTGAAATTCTTTTTTCCGCTGCTCTTTGGCATGCTGTTCCAGCAGTTTTACAATGTGGTGGATATGGCGATCGTAGGAAAAACACTGGGATCTGAAAATCTGGCAGCGGTAGGAGCTACCGGATCGGTCAATTTTCTGATCCTTGGTTTCTGTATGGGTGTGTGCAACGGATTTGCCATACCGGTGGCGCAGAAGTTTGGTGCAAAAGATTATAAAGGCATGCGCCGTTTTGTTACAAACAGTGTGTGGCTATCCGTTGTTTTTGCTGTGGTTATGACAGTTGCAGTCTGTCTTTTGTGCCGGGATATCATGGTATGGATGCGTACGCCGGCAGACATTATTGACAGAGCATACAGTTACATTTTGGTAATTTTTCTTGGAATTCCGGTTACCTATCTGTACAATCTTTTGTCAGGTATTATGAGAGCTATGGGAGACAGCAAAAATCCGTTGATCTTTTTGGTCATTTCATCGGTATTAAATATTGCTTTTGATTTTATTGCTATCCTGGTATTCCATCTGGGCGTCACCGGTGCCGCTCTGGCTACGGTTTTGTCCCAGTTGATCTCAGGTCTGTGCTGTCTCTGGTTCATGAAAAAACGCTATGAACTATTGAAGATGGAGCCGGGGGACTGGAAACTCAGAGGCAGTCTGATCGGCCGCCTGTGCGGAATGGGAATCCCCATGGGACTGCAGTACTCCATTACTGCCATCGGCAGTGTCATCCTGCAGGCAGCAGTGAATGATCTGGGTTCTGTGGCAGTAGCGGCCATTTCTACCGGAAACCGGATCAGTATGTTTTTCTGCTGTCCGTATGATGCCATGGGATCTACCATGGCTACTTATGCGGGACAGAATCTGGGTGCCGGAAAACTGGAGCGTGTGGACAAAGGAATTTTTGCCAGCAGCGGAATCTGTCTGATTTACTCTGTAGCTGCGGCCGCCATTCTGATCTTGTTCGGAAAATTGTTTGCCGTTTTGTTTGTGGAACCACAGGCAACCCAGCTTATTGATATGATCGACCAGCTTTTGTTCTGGACCAGTGTATTTTATTTTCCGTTGGCACTGGTCAATATTGTGCGCTTTACCATACAGGGACTGGGCTTTGGAAAACTTGCCATTCTGGCAGGAGTATGTGAAATGATAGCCCGGAGCCTGGTAGGATTTTTCGCTGTTCCGGCTTACGGATATATAGCGGCCTGTCTGGCCAGTCCGGTAGCATGGATCCTGGCAGATGCTTTTTTGATCCCTACTTATTTTGGATGTGTGCGTTATCTTAGAAACCATGTATTGCGAAAGGAAGCAAATGAATGATTCGCTTGATTGCATTTGACCTGGATGGAACTTTATTAAACCAGGAAAAAAAGGTGGATCCTGTGACAAAGGATGCCTTGAACCGGCTGGCAGAGCAGGGAGTTTTTCTTATCCCTGCTACCGGACGGACCTACGGTGGATGCCGGGGAGTGCTGGAAGGGCTGCAGGGGATTCCCTATGTCATTACCTGTAACGGTGCCGGTATATATGACTGGCAGACAAAGCAGTGTGTGCACAGAGACTGTATGGAACTGGAAGATTATCTGCCTTTGCTGGCTGAACTGGATCAGCTTTCTTTGATGGCGGATTCTTTTGTGGACGGCGGTGCCTATATGAATGCGGCGAAAAAACCTATGATTGAAAGGTTAAATGTAAATCAGGAAACAAAAGATTACATATACAGTTCACGGACCATTGTAAAAGATCAGGTTGCAACCTTGAAAGAGCGGGGGATTCCTGTGGAAAAACTGACAGTGAATTTTATGGAGAATGAAAAAGGTCAGCGGATTGATTATGAACAGGCATGGGAAATCCTTCGTAAGTATCCTGCTTTTAATCCTGTTTCCGGCGGCATGAAAAACATCGAAGTTACGAAAAAAGGCGTGTCCAAGAAAACCGGTCTTGCCTGGGTCGGAAAGCAGTTAGGAGTTTCTCCGGAGGAAATGATGGCTTTGGGAGACAGCGGAAATGATGTAGATATGCTACGGTACGCCGGATTGGGCATTGCCATGGGAAATGCAGAAGAAATGGCTGTGGAAGCGGCAGATGAGACGACAGGAAGTAATACAGAAAATGGTATTGCCATGGCTCTGAAAAAACATGAAAGAGAGATTATCAATGGAAAAAGGCATGAAGATATTTGACTCAGAGAGAAAGATTATGGAAGAACTGTGGGACCGGGGAGAACTGCGGGCCAGCGAACTGGTGCAGATCCTTCATGATAAAACAGGCTGGAACCGCAACACCACTTATACCATTATCAAAAAATGTGTAGAGAAAGGTGCCATTAAGCGCATTGAGCCAAAATTCATGTGCAGGGCTATGGTGTCCAGAGAAGAAGTTCAGTATTATGATACAAAAGAATTGCTGCAAAACCTGTTCCAGGGAGACAAGGCGGCTTTGCAGCAGTTTATAGAAGAAAATTTCTGATTTAATTACGAGTTTTTACTTTGATATGCAAGGTTCGGTTTTGAAAACGGAGTGTTAAGGTAACCGGTTTCTTCCGAACCTTTTTTACATGAATGACTCCTTTGCGGGAAATGGTAACACAGGATTTGGAAGAACTTTTGCATGTTACCGGATACCGGGTAGGAGTTTTTTTCAGTTTTAACTTGACTGTCTGTCCTTTTTTCAGGGAAAGAGTCTTTCCTTCGGTGTAGTTTTTCTTTTTATAAGTTACTTTGAAGGATGTCTTTTTCAAAGAGCCTGCGGCCTGCTTTAACTGTGCATACCGGTGGTCAAAGGTAGTCTGGGTGATGGTACAGCCTCCCTTGTACAAAGTTTTGTCCAGTAAGGTAGAAAATCCTTTTGGCAAAACCAGTGTGGTGCCCCGGCGGTAGCCGTAATAACTAAGGGGATCACTGGATTTGCGGAAACCGTTCTGGATTTTTGCGATGCCGGCATCTGTTTTTACAGGAGCAAAGCTTTTTTCAAAAGCAGTCAGAGACTGATGAAATTTTTTATAACTGGCAGTGGTATAATTTTTTTTCTTGTAGGAGGCCAGTTTTTTGTACTTGGTCACAGGTGCGTCTTTCGCAGTTATTTTGTGAAGAGTGAAGGTGTTGGCATAGGCGTTTCCCTGGCTGTCATAAGTTTTGAGAGTTAAGGTGTTGTCTGACACAGCCAGAGAAGAAAAAGTGGCGGTCAGGTGATTAGACCGCTCGGACACATAATACTGTCTGGAAGATGCCAGATTGTACATTTTGCTGCCGGAGGAACTTCCCAAGGACAGATACACGGTGCCGGAAGGATTAGTAAGAGTAGTATTCTGACTGACAAAAGCGGTGCCGTCCAGCATAGGATAAGAACGACAGTAACTGTGGTCATGTCCGGAAAATACCAGATCAATCTTGAACTCGTCCATCAGGGGAGCCAGAAAAATCCGTGTATTGGCAGAGGTACGGTTGGAGTGGAGCGAACCGGATCCATAGATGTCGTGGTGGAAAGCCACGATACGCCATTTGGCATCGGGGTAGGCTGCTACCGCTTCTTTCAACAGTTTGCGGTGGCTGGCCTGATTACGGTTGTTACTGTTTAATACGATAAACAAGGCACTGCCCCGGGAGAAATAATAGTCACAGCCGGCAGGAGTGGCACCGTAACCGCTCTGGGCATTTGGATTGTTGAAATGGTAACTGTAATCTGGGCCTTTGGTATCGTGGTTTCCGATGACAGTGGCAACCGGGAGAGAGCGGAGCACACCCGGATATAAAAATCCGGCATACTGCTGTTCCCGCAGTCCCTGGTCGCCGGTAGATGTCTTGTAATCTACCTGGTCGCCAAGACTTAAAAGAAACGATGCGTTAGGAACTTTTTTGAGAGCTGTGTTTAACACTTTATTCCAGCTGTAAGTATCGGCTGCCACATCTCCGGAGGCCCCGATCTGGCTGTCTCCGGCCAGCAGGAGTGTGAAATTGTCTTTTGCCGGAACGGTATAAGTGTGGGCAGAGGACCATACAGGAACAATGCTTGTCTGCTCATTGGTGACCCGGTAATAGTAAGTTTTTCCCGGTACAAGGGCATCCTGAACAGATACATGCTGTGCGCCGGAATAAGTGCTGGTACCGGTACTGCGTGAAATAGCTGTGGAAGTACCTGAAAAAAACCTGGCGTCGGAAAAATCCGGTTTGGTGCTGAGAGCCACCGCCGGGGTGGTACCTGTTTTGGCATACCAGGAAAAATTCAGAGATGCCAGATTGCTGCCGGGCGTTAAAACTACATTGGTGACAGAATCGTAATTAGTCTGATTCCAGGAAGAAAGCCATTTGGTGTAAGATGTATCGGTCTGGCTGTCTGCAAGAGAAACAGAGTATTCTTCGTCTACCTGGACCTCACCAAAAGCAAAGGCATGGCTCTGAGGAACCATGGCAACGGAAAAGGCTGTCACCATGGCGAGGATGGTTTTTAAATGTATGTTCATAATGATCACTCCAAGGTTTGTTTTTTTCATTTAGTATAGTGCAAAAATGGGCAGGGTGCAAGACAGTGATAAAATAATGTTTTGTTACCCTTGCCGGCTTCTGCTGTTTCTTTTATAATGAATACTATTGTCAGATTTTTAGCAGGAGGTTACATTATTATGAGTGATAAGAAAAAAATCGTGGTTGTATTTCCGGGCGTTCATTACAGTCCGGACTGCCCTTTATTATATTATCCCGCCAGATTTTACAGCCAGCAGGGGCATGAGATTTTTCCCATCCATGACTATGGCGTAGAGGGAGAGGATGGTCTGGGAAGACTTTCGGAATATGCAATGGAAGCTGCCAGAAAAACGGAGAGAAAACTGGCAGAAATTTCATGGGATCAATATGAAAAGGCCATTTTCCTTGAAAAAAGCGTGGGAACCGTTATCGGAATGGAAGTGGAAGACCGGTTGAAAAAGCAAGGAATCCAGACTGAGATCCACCATGTGGCATTGACACCGATTCAGGAGACGATACCGTATCTGAACAAGGGACGCCGCATTGACTATATGGTAACCGGAACGAAAGATACCTTTCTGACCGATGACACACTGGAGAAAACCTGTGTCAGAGAAGGAATCTCCCTGGACCAGATTGAAGGAGTAGGCCATCGTCTGGAAGGAACCAGAGACATAAAAGAAAGCCTTAAGATTCTGTCCCACATATTAGACAAGTTGGTGTGAAGCTAGGGTTGATTTTTTCACCAAAATAGATTATGATGTAATTAAGTTCCATATGACTGGCGGAAGTGGGAGCACCCACAGGGAGTATGGAGAAGTTGATAGCCGACCGCCTGGGCACCTTTTAGTTAAGGTCGTCTGGGCGGCCGGTTTTTTTGTGACTAAAGTACAAACAAAGGAAGTGAGGAAACAGTATGAACAAAATTTCATTGGAAAACGAGTTAAAGAACAATGCCTATCCAGGAAGAGGAATTGTGATCGGTAAGACACCGAATGGCAAATATGCTGTAACAGCTTATTTCATCATGGGACGAAGTGAGAACAGCCGTAACCGTGTATTTGTTACCGAAGGCGAAGGAATCCGTACACAGGCGTTTGATCCATCCAAATTAAGTGATCCAAGTCTGATCATTTATGCACCGGTCCGGGTGCTGGGCAACAAGACTATCGTGACTAACGGAGATCAGACAGATACGATCTATGAGTTGATGGACAAGCAGCAGACTTTTGAACAGGCACTGAGAACCAGAGAGTTTGAGCCGGATGGTCCGAATTATACACCTCGTATTTCTGGTGTGATGCACATTGAAGATGGCAAGTATAACTACGCCATGAGTATTTTGAAAAGCAACAACGGAGATCCGTCTTCCTGCAACCGCTACACATTTGCTTACAGTGATCCGGCAGCGGGAGAAGGCCATTTTATCCATACTTATATGCAGGATGGAGATCCACTGCCAAGTTTTGAGGGAGAACCAAAACTGGTAGAGATTCCGGATGATATGGAAAGTTTTGCCAATATGCTCTGGGAGAGCCTGAATGAGGACAATAAAGTATCTTTGTTTGTCCGCTATATTGAGATTGAAACCGGAAAATATGAAACCAAGATCATTAACAAAAACAAATAGGAGGCACTTATGAAAGAGTTAGAATTAAAGTATGGATGTAACCCAAACCAGAAACCATCCCGGATTTATATGCAGGATGGCAGTGAACTGCCGATCCAGGTATTGAATGGCAAACCGGGTTATATTAACTTCCTGGATGCGTTTAATGGATGGCAGCTTGTGAAAGAACTGAAGAAGGCAACCGGACTTCCGGCAGCTACTTCTTTCAAACATGTATCTCCGGCCGGTGCAGCAGTAGGCCTGCCGTTGACAGAGACAGAAGCAAAGATCTACTGGGTAGACGATCTGGGAGAACTGACACCATTGGCAGCTGCTTATGCAAGAGCAAGAGGCGCTGACCGCATGTCTTCCTATGGAGATTTTATTTCCCTTTCAGATGTGTGTGATGTATGTACCGCTAAAATGATCAAAAGAGAGTTTTCTGATGGAATCATTGCACCTGGATACGAGCCGGAAGCACTGGAAATTTTGAAAGAAAAGAAAAAAGGTGCTTATGCTATCATCCAGATCGATCCAGAGTATGTACCGGCACCGATCGAGCATAAAGAAGTATTTGGTGTTACATTTGAACAGGGAAGAAATGAACTGAACATTGATGACGATTTCTTCTCCAAAGTAGTGACAAAGAATACAGAAATCCCTGAGTCTGCCAAAGTAGATATGGCTATTGCCATGATCACACTGAAGTATACACAGAGTAACTCTGTATGTTTTGTTAAAAATGGTCAGGCCATCGGTATCGGAGCAGGACAGCAGTCACGTATCCATTGCACCCGTCTGGCAGGACAGAAGGCAGATAACTGGCTTCTCCGTCAGTCTCCACAGGTTCTGAACCTTCCATTCAAAGAGGGAATGAAGAGAGCAGACCGTGACAATGCCATCGATCTTTACATTGGTGAGGATTATATGGATGTGCTGGCAGACGGCCAGTGGGAAAGAGTATTTACGGAAAAACCACCTGTCTTTACAAAAGAGGAAAAAGAAAAGTGGTTAAAAGAGTATGCAAAAGATGTTACTCTGGGCTCAGATGCATTCTTCCCATTCAGCGATAATATCGACAGAGCATACCGTAGCGGTGTAAAATATGTGGCACAGCCTGGCGGATCTATCCGGGATCAGGATGTGATCGATGCCTGCGACAGACATGGTATGGCAATGTGCTTTACGGGTCTTCGTTTGTTCCATCACTAAAATAAAAGCAAGTTTTTATTAAGAATGCTTAAAAAGAAAAAAGTTCCTTCGTTTTTGGGGAATAATAACATGGATTGTTATTGTTTCCAATGAGGGGACTTTTTCTTTTTATGGAAGAAAGATCCGGCATTAAAATTCCTTGAGTTCTTGACAACTCACAGGAGTTAGTGTATACTAACCAAAGTGAGGAAAATTGTTGATAAGTTTTGTCAGATAAATAAATGACTTTGAAAGTGAGGTTTATATGCAAAAAGATTTAGTAATAGAGAAATTGAGAGAACAAGGATGTCGCATTACCAAGCAGCGCCGTATGCTTTTAGATATAATTCTGGAGGAAGAGTGCAGCTGCTGCAAGGAAATTTATTATAAAGCAGTGAAGATCGATCCCTCTATTGGAACGGCCACGGTATACCGTATGATCAATACATTAGAGGAAATTGGAGCAATCAGCCGTAATACGATGTATCACATTGCGTGCAGTGATAAATGTGCTGAGAATCCACAGTGCCGCATTGAACTGACGGATGGCACAAAATTGCAGCTGGATACCAGCCAGTGGCATGAAATCGTGCGTCTGGGCTTAAAAGCCAGTGGCTTCCGGAGTGATGCACCGGTGAAAGAGCTCCAGTGGGAGACAGTGCAGACCTGAAATGAAAAAAATATAAAATTTTTACGAACTCTGCTTTTAATTATTCATAAAATGTGTTATTATATACGCAAGAAGTGATGGGGGATAACCGATGAAATGACGACAAGTTTTATTCGGTTATTTTTCGTTCATAAAATCAATGAAAAAACAACAGAGGGGGAACTAGACATGTTGAAAATTCAGGATTTTTGCGATATGAATAAGTTTGAGAGTATTATGGATGCCTGGGCAAAAAGTACAGGACTGGCAACGGTAGCGGTAGGATCTGATGGAGAGTACATTAGCGAGTGTTACAATTTTACAGAATTTTGTATTGATATGACGAGGGGGTCCGTTGAGGGGCTTCGCCGCTGTACAAAATGTGATCAGGAAGGGAAAGGCGTGTACAGTTGTCACGCAGGCTTGGTTGATTTTGGTATTCCAATCACATTGAAAGATGGTACAGTTCTTGGAAGTGTGATCGGGGGACAGGTACTTCCTGAACATCCGGATGAGGACAAGTTCAGAGAGGTAGCCAGAGAGATTGGTGTGGATGAAGACAAATATATTGAGGCGTTGAAGAAAGTCAATGTTCGTACGAGAGAAGAAATTGAGGCATCTGCCAATTTACTGGGAGATGTGATTAATATGTTTGTCCGTTCCAGTTACCAGGAAAAAGTGAACCAGTCACTGATCAATAACAAACAGGAAGGTATTGCCAAGGCAGCAGAGCAGATTGCATCAGCCAATACCAGTACATCTAAGATTGCGGATTACAGCCGCAAGCAGAACATGTTGGCGTTGAACGCATCGATTGAGGCAGCCAGAGCCGGAGAGAGCGGAAGAGGTTTTGCGGTAGTTGCTACAGAAGTGCAGAAACTGGCAGAAGGAATGGCGGTTGTCAGCAAGGAGATCACAGCTGAGTTGAATGCATTGACAGAGACGATCGATCAGTTGAATGAAGCATAAGAACAATAAAACAGAAAGCCAGTATCTAACGGTATGCAGGAGTCGTGGATATTGGCTTTTTTTGTTGACGGTAGGAAGAGAATGAGTTATAATTCTAATTAGAGTTAAATGACAGCAAGAAAGGAGGGTATAAAGTGGCGGAAATACAGTCTTCTTTTAAGCGGGTTGAGAAAAAATTTGTACTGACAGAGAAAGAGTATGAGATACTTCTTCCGGTGATCACACAGCATATGGTTTCAGATCAATACGGTGAATATACGATCTGCAATATTTACTATGATACGGATTCTTATGAGTTGATCCGAAAATCCATTGAAAAGCCCGTTTATAAAGAAAAATTCAGAGTGCGCAGTTATGGGGTGCCTTCTGATACAGACATGATCTTTGCTGAGATCAAGAAGAAGTACAAAGGCGTTGTTTACAAGAGACGAGTGGCAGATGAATACACAAAAGTGAGTGCATTTGTCCGAAACGAAGATCCGCTGGAACAAGATTTTCAGATTCAGAATGAGATCAAGAACTTTATGGATCGGTATCATCCGGTGCCCAAGGTATTTATTGCCTATGACCGGACTGCCTTTGCGGGCAGAGAGGGAGAAGATATTCGTGTTACTTTTGACCGGAACATCCGTTTTCGCACAGATCATCTGGATCTGCGGGAAGGGGACCAGGGAGAATTGGTATTATCGGAGAAGAGAGTTATCATGGAAGTGAAAGTGCCAGGAGCTATTCCCCTTTGGCTTGTAAAAGAATTAAGCAAAAACCGTGTGTATTCGGGTTCTTTTTCAAAATACGGAACCTGTTACAAAAATTTTATTTTACATCAAGTATTTGAGAAAGGAAAACAACAAAATGAACCAGTTTATGAATAGTATTTTGACGACACCAGTACAGATTACCACTTTGATCACTTTGCTGGCCACAGCAATGATACTGGGAGTGCTGACAGCTCTGGTATTTATGTTCCGATGCCAGCATACAACCAGTTATGGGATCGCATTGGCGCTTCTGCCTATGGTGGTGTGTCTCGTGATCATGCTTGTCAATGGAAATATAGGTGCGGGAATTGCCGTAGCGGGCTCTTTTGCGCTGGTGCGTTTTCGAAGCGTACCGGGAACAGCCAGAGAGATAGCAGCGGTATTTACAGCAGTAGCCATCGGCCTTTCCCTGGGGATGGGCTACATTGGTGTGGCTGTGGTATTCTTTATATTCGCGGCGGTGTTTGTACTTGTTTTGACATTGCTGAATTTTGGCGGGGACAGCCGGCCGGAGAAGGTTTTAAAGATCACGATTCCGGAGGATTTTGATTATAATGGATTGTTTGATGATCTTTTGAATGAATACACAATCAGTTACCGTTTGAAGAAGATCCGTACCACCAACATGGGAACCATGTTTGAATTGCAGTACATAGTCTGCTTCAAAGAGCTGCAGATTAAAAAAGAGTTTTTCGATGAAATACGCACAAGAAACGGCAACTTAAATGTGATTGTAGATGATGTAATGGAAAGAGAATCGTTGTGATTGATAAAAAATATCAACAGACTTCCCGGAATTGAAAAAGGAAATGTAATGTGGTATACTGAAACTAGTTAGAAGAAACTAACTAATAATTATTGTGCCGCATAAAGAGATTGACTGGTATTCTTCTCAGAGTACCGGTTTTTCTTTTATAAGGGGAAAGGATGAAAAGTATGTTTATGGAAATACAGGGCCTGAAAAAAAGTTTTGGGTCAGGCAGTAACAAGGTAACTGTTTTGAAGGGAATTGACTTTTCTCTGGAACGGGGAGAGTTCTGTGTTTTGCTTGGACCATCCGGTTCCGGTAAATCAACTCTGTTAAATATTGTCGGAGGAATTGATACACCGGATCAGGGAGCAGTCATAGTAAATGGCGAGAAAATGGCCGATATGACAGAAAAAACATTGACAAAATACCGGAGAAATCATCTGGGATATGTATTTCAGATGTACAATCTGATCCCGAATCTGAATGTACAGGAGAATATAGAAGTGGGAGCCTATCTCAGTGATGATCCACTGGATGTAAACGAACTGATGCACACCCTTGGGTTATATGAACACCGCCACAAAATGCCAAATCAGTTGTCGGGAGGGCAGCAGCAGCGGACCAGTATTGGAAGAGCCATCGTAAAAAATCCGGATATCCTTTTGTGTGACGAACCGACGGGAGCTCTGGATTATAACACATCCAAGGAAATTCTTTCCCTTATTGAGAAGGTCAATCAGACCTATGGAAATACAGTTATCATGGTAACTCATAATGACGCCATAAAAAATATGGCGGATCGTGTGATCCGCCTTCGTGATGGAATGATCCGGAAAAACTATATCAATGAAAATAAAATTCCGGCTTCCGATCTTGAGTGGTAATTCTGCCCGTTCTATTCTTTTAAGGCATCGGTCATTGGCACTTTGCGTATCTTTCGCATTTGTGCCAGGGCGATGATACTGTAAGCGGCCATGGTTAAGAAAAATGCTTTCACATAAATATCCGGTGTCATCCGGAACGGAATCCAGCCGTTATAATCTTTTAACATCACCACAAATAATTTTGATAAAAGTAAAGTAACTGTACCATAACTGATCAAAACAGACAGCAGCACCATGATGCTGGTTGCCATGAGGTACAATCCACCAATCTCAGGAGATGAGTATCCTAAAATCTTGCAAAGAGAGATGGATAAAGCGTTTTTCTCCAAGATCAGTTTAGTAAGAAGATACACAACCAAAAGGAACAGTGCGATGGCAAAAATATTTACCAGATGGAATATACCTCCCATGGATACCATTAACTGGTCGGACATTTTGGTTATGTCTGCCTGGGTAATGGTGGAGTATATTTTATCCGGAGCCAGATCATCCAATGGCACATTGCTTAAATAGGCGTTGTAATAATCGTCTTCTTCGTCAAATAAGTCGCAGTAGTAATCTTTGGACATGTATATGTCAATGGAGGTAGGCGCTTCGTGGATTCCTGCAACTTCAAGTTCGTATAAGATACTGGTGTATGGCTTTTTGATGGTTACGGTATCACCTACCGATAATTGATATTTTTCGCTGTAGCCACTGGAGATATAGACCCCTTCTTTTGGAAAATTTTCCTTGAAGTAGCGGCTGTCCTGAGAGATGCCGTAAACAGATACGGATTCCGGAAGATAGCCGTTACTGTGGGTTTTAAAAGAAGAGACAGCCAAAGCTTCAGCCTCTTTGTTTTTCGTTTTTACCTCACTTTTTAACATATATTCATATTTGGCCGGCATTGCCTGTACTGCCATATCGGAAACCTGACTCAGAAGAGGAGACAGAAGCAGTCCGAAAAGAAGCAAAACACTGGAAAGTAAAATACCAAAGAACAAGGTAACATAGCTTCCGGCATTCTGCAAAATAATACGGATACGGAACCGGTGGATAAATCCAATATTAGGAAGACGCAGTGATTTGGTCTGTTTTCCTTTTTTCAGATCTTTCCGGATAAACTGAAGCGGAGACAGTTTTAGTTTGCGGTATAAGGTTATGCTTGTAATGGCTAACATCAGAAAAATCGGAACGATGGTCGTGCGCACAAATGCGTCAGCGTTCCAGTGGGTGGTGTAAGATAACAAACTGTAACTGCCGTAATACATATCGACGATTATGTATTTAAATACCGTGTAGCCAAGGATGTTGCCGATGATGGCGCCAGCCAATGTGATGAGTACCGGTGTGGTAATATACTGGCGGAACAGTTCCATACGGCTGTAGCCGGAGGCACGCAGCGTGCCGATGACAGAGGCTTCTTTCGTAATGGTATGGCTGATGGTTACACCGAAGATAAAGGCCATGATAGCGATGAGGATGTATAAAAGAACTATCATCATGGTGCTGTCGCCCCCGATATCATCTTTGGCGAAGGTAAGGGCGCTGTTTAAATATCTTGGAACAAACTGGTCCAGATCGTTGTCTTCAGATAAAAGACCCAGATAACTGCCAAGGGCGTTGGAACCGCCCTTTTCCATAATAGATTTATTAAGAGTTTCGGCCAGGTCATCAGATTTCTCTTTCTCATGGGCTTCATCTGCCGGGGTACCGTTGTTATAAAACCATGCATAGTTATAGGTAAGAGTTTTGTCCGGTATAGAATCAAATTCACCATCTGCTACCAGGGCAATGGTAAAGTTGATGGCGTCAAACATCAATTCAGTATTGTTTTCGAACATGGCACTGTAGTCGCTGAGAGCAATGTAACCGGTGATGGTGTATGTAATGTGATCTAGTTTTATGCTGCTTCCTACGGACAGGTTATTGTTGACGGCGTACATCCGGTCGATGACGATTTCATTTTTCCCGGCAGGCAGGCGGCCCTCTAGCAGACAGGCCTTGTTAAAACGAGAACGATCCCGGAAGATTCGCACTGTTTTTCTTTTTTGATCTGAGCCTGTGTAATGCTTTTCTGTATAATAGTCCTTTTCGACTGTTACATCTTTCTTTTCCAACTTTTGGATCAAATCCTTGTCTGCTTCCTGTTTCAGTACAAAATGACCATTTTCAATATTATATTTTTGATAGCTTTCATCATAAGTTGCCAACATGCTGTGGGATGCTACCAGATCCCCGGAAACAAATCCGATCGTAAGGATCATGAAGAGAAAAATGACGCTGTACTTTCCAAAGTCAGATCGTAATTCTCGCAGGATCCTGCGGTTTAATGGATTCCTCATAAAGACCTCCCCGAATTAGATTTAGCGGTTAGAAATGACTAACTGCTTCTTTATACTATAGCAGAAATCGAAAAAAAAGCAAAGAAATTAGTGAGAAAGTGTATCAATAAGCCTGTGGACAGATAGGGTCAGACGAGACAAAAAAAATCCACAAAATTTTTGCTTTTTTTGCTTGAAATAAATGAGGTAAAGTGTTACGATAATGACGTAAGTAAACGAAAGTAGAAAGTAAAAAAGAAGGAGGCTAATAAAAAAATGGCAGACTTTAAAGAATGGGAAGGTTTCGAAGGTACTATCTGGAAAGATGAAGTAAATACAAGAGACTTTATCCAGAAGAATTATGTTCCATATGATGGAGACGAAAGCTTCTTAGCAGACCCAACAGATGCAACAGACAAGCTTTGGGGAGAATTACAGAAATTGCAGAAAGAAGAGCGTGCTAAAGGCGGCGTTCTTGACATGGAGACAGAGGTTGTAACAGGATTGACAGCTTATGGCCCTGGATACATTAATGAGGATATGAAAGACCTGGAGCAGGTTGTTGGTCTTCAGACTGATAAACCACTGAAGAGAGCATTTATGCCTTATGGTGGTATCAAGATGGCTCAGCAGGCTTGTACAACTTATGGATATACACCAAATCCTAAATTTGACAAGATCTTTAATGAATATCACAAAACTCATAATGCAGCAGTGTTTGATGCATACACACCTGAGATGAAAGTTGCTCGTCACAGCCACATCGTTACAGGACTTCCTGACACATATGGCCGTGGACGTATCGTAGGCGATTATCGTCGTGTGGCTCTGTATGGTATTGATTACCTGATCGAGCAGAAAGAGTATGACAAAGCAAACTGTGGCTGTGGCGTTATGACAGATGATGTAATCCGTCTTCGTGAAGAACTGGCAGAGCAGATCCGTGCTTTGAAAGGCATGAAAGAAATGGCTAAATCTTATGGATTTGATATTTCTAAGCCGGCTAAGAATGCAAAAGAAGCTGCTCAGTGGTTGTACTTTGGATATCTGGCAGCCGTTAAGACTCAGAATGGTGCTGCTATGAGTGTTGGTCGTGTATCTACATTCCTTGATATCTATATTGAGAGAGACTTGAAGAACGGCGTGCTCACAGAGAAAGAAGCTCAGGAGATTATCGACCATATGACAATGAAATTCCGTATGGTTAAGTTCGCTCGTATCCCTTCATACAACCAGTTGTTCTCAGGAGATCCTGTATGGGCTACACTGGAAGTTGCAGGTATTGGTATGGATGGTCGTTCTATGGTTACAAAGACAGACTATCGTTTCCTGCACACATTGGAGAACATGGGACCTTCACCGGAGCCAAACCTTACAGTACTTTATTCTTCAGCATTGCCTGATTCATTCAAGAAGTATGCTGCACACATTTCTATTACAACAAGTTCTATCCAGTATGAGAATGATGATGTAATGAAACCTGTTTGGGGCGATGATTATTCAATCTGCTGCTGTGTATCTGCTACACAGACTGGTAAAGAGATTCAGTTCTTTGGAGCTCGTGCTAACCTTGCGAAAGCTATGCTTTATGCAATCAACGGTGGTGTAGATGAGAAAGAGTTCAACCAGGTTGGACCTAACTACGCACCTATCACAAGTGAGTATATCACTTATGAAGAGTTTATGCCGAAATATGACAAGATGCTTGACTGGCTGGCAAGTTTGTATGTAAATGTATTGAACTTGATTCAGTATATGCATGACAAATATTACTATGAAGCAGCTGAGATGGCTTTGATCGATACAGATGTTCGTAGAACATTTGCAACAGGAATCGCAGGATTCTCACATTGTATCGATTCTATCAGTGCTATTAAGTACGCAAAAGTTAAGGCAATCCGTAACGAAGATGGATTGGTAGTTGACTTTGAGACAGAGGGAGACTTCCCTAAATATGGTAACGATGATGATCGCGCAGATGAGATCGGTGTATGGCTTCTTAAGACTTTCCTTACAAAGATCAAAAAGAACCACACATATCGTGATTCTGAGCCTACAACATCTATCCTTACAATCACATCTAATGTGGTTTACGGTAAAGCTACTGGTGCATTGCCAGATGGTAGAAAAGCATTTACTCCATTTGCTCCTGGTGCTACACCAAGTTATGGCGCAGAGCAGAATGGTTTGGTTGCAGGTTTGAACTCTGTAGCTAAGATTCCTTATCACTGGGCTTTGGATGGTATTTCAAATACTCAGACAATCAACCCAGATGCATTGGGTCACTCTGAAGAAGAGCGTGTTCAGAACTTGAAACAGGTTCTTGACGGATACTTTGATCAGGGAGCTCATCACTTGAATGTAAATGTATTCGGTAAAGAGAAACTCTTGGATGCTCAGAAACATCCTGAGAAAGAAGAGTACGCTAACTTTACAATCCGTGTATCCGGTTATGCGGTTAAATTCATTGACTTGACAGAGGAGCAGCAGAACGATGTTATCTCCAGAACTTGTCATGCATCACTGTAATGAGTAACAAAGGAAGAATACATTCTTTAGAAACCTTCGGCCTGGTTGACGGGCCGGGGGTTCGTTACGTTATATTCCTGCAAGGATGTCGGATGCGATGTCAGTATTGCCACAATCCTGAGACCTGGACGATGGATGTAGGAAATGGAGTAGGCGTAGGTGAATTTACAGCTGAAGAGGCGTTCAAAAAGGCCGTACGTTATAAACCTTATTGGAAAGACAATGGGGGGATTACCGTAAGTGGTGGAGAGCCTTTGCTTCAGATTGACTTTGTCATTGAACTGTTTACACTGGCGAAAGCCCAGGGGATTCACACCACGCTGGATACCAGTGGAAATCCTTTTTCAGATGCGCCGGAGTTTATGGAAAAGTTTGATCGTCTTATGGAAGTGACAGATTTGTTCATGTTGGATATAAAAGAAATGGACGAGTCAAAACACAAGAAACTGACGGGACACACCAACCAGAATATTATCGCCATGGGTGATTATATTTCCTCTCACGGTGGTGCTATGTGGGTACGCCACGTATTGGTTCCGGGGCTTACCGATGACGATGAAGGGCTGAAGGCGTTGAAAACGAAACTGGATCAGTGGGGAGATTGTGTGGAAAGAGTTGAGATTCTGCCATATCACACACTGGGATTGGCCAAGTGGAAAAAGTTAAATATTGATTATCCTTTGGATGGAGTCAGAGTTCCGACACAGGAAGAAGTGGCTCACGCAGAAGAGATGCTGGGAATCCAAAAGTAAATTGAAAAAACACTGAGTTTCATGTATAATGAGATTCAGTGTTTTATTATTTATATGGAGGATGAAAGAAAATGAGTTCAATTAATACGAAATGTGTTCAAGGGGGATATACACCAGGAAATGGAGACCCGAGACAGATACCAATCATTCAGTCAACGACATTTAAATATGATACCAGTGAAGCGATGGGACGGTTATTTGATCTGGAAGATTCAGGATATTTTTATACAAGACTGCAGAATCCAACCAACGATACTGTGGCAGCCAAGATCGCTGAACTGGAAGGTGGTACGGCGGCTATGCTTACTTCTTCCGGCCAGGCTGCAAACTTCTTTGCTTTGTTTAATATCTGTGAGTGCGGAAGCCACATTGTAGCGTCTTCTTCTATTTATGGCGGAACATTTAATCTTATTGATGTTACTATGAGAAAAATGGGAATCGATGTGACTTTTGTAAGTCCGGATGCAACGGAAGAAGAGTTAAATGCTGCCTTCAAGGAAAATACAAAAGTCGTATTTGGAGAGACGATTGCCAATCCGGCATTAACAGTACTGGATATTGAAAAATTTGCTAAGGCAGCCCATGATCACGGCGTACCATTGATCGTGGACAACACATTCCCAACACCGGTTAATTGCCGCCCGTTTGAGTGGGGAGCAGATATCGTTACCCATTCTACCACCAAATATATGGATGGACATGGTGCAGCAGTAGGAGGTGCCATTGTAGACTCCGGGCGTTTTGACTGGATGGCACAGAAAGAAAAATTCCCTGGTCTATGTACACCGGATGAATCATATCATGGAATTACCTATGCTGAAAAGTTCGGCAAAGAGGGAGCCTTTATTACCAAGTGCACAGCTCAGTTAATGAGAGACTTTGGATGTATTCAGTCTCCGCAGCATGCATTTATCCTAAACCTGGGCCTTGAATCTCTTCATGTGAGAATGCCGAGACATGTGGAAAATGGCCAGGCCATAGCAGAATTTTTAGAGAAGCAGCCTCAGGTAGCAAGTGTCAGTTATCCGGGACTGAAAAGCAGTCCATATTATGAACTGGCTCAGAAATATATGCCACAGGGCGGATGTGGTGTGGTTTCCTTTGAATTAAAAGGTGGCAGAAAAGCTGCAGAGGCATTTATGAAACGGCTGAAATTGGCAGCTATTGAAACTCATGTGGCAGATGCAAGAACCTGCTGTCTGAATCCGGCGACTTCTACCCACCGTCAGATGAATGATGAACAGCTGGCAGCAGCAGGAATCCCAGCAGGATTGGTTCGCATATCTTGCGGATTAGAGGACAAAGAGGACCTCATTGCAGATCTGGCTCAGGCGTTGGATTTTGACTAAAAAGACAGGAGAAATATGGGAAATATAATTGATTATGTAAAGGAAGAAATGAGAAAGGCAGATGAAAAGCCTTTCTCTGAGGTGGACAGTCTGGTATTGTGTCAGTTTTCTTATTTACTATTTGATGGAATTGTTCCTGGCTTTGAACAAGAGTGTGGAAAGACAACCGTCAAAGATTTGTACAAGGCAGAGTTTTTTTCTACTATTTTCCCAGATAACGGATCCAGAAAAGAAAACCAGCAGTTGTTATTGGCCATGGCTGCCAGTCCCAGATTTCGTGATATGGCACTGTGTCATTATGTGAATGAGACGGATGCGGCTGCAGAAAAGCAGTTTGCAGCCATTACCATCACAGTGGATGAAGATACAAAGTATGTGGCATTCCGAGGGACTGACAGTACGCTGGTGGGCTGGAAAGAAGATTTTAATATGGCCTATATCACACCGGTGCCGGCTCAGCAGACTGCCAAAGAGTATGTGGAAAAGACAGCTGGTCAGTGGCAGGGAAAACTGTGGCTGGGAGGACACTCCAAAGGAGGAAATCTGGCTGTATACGCTGGGATTCATGCAGAGGAAAACGTGCGTGGACAGATTGAACGAATATATTCCCATGATGGTCCGGGCATGAATGAACAGATCATTGCTTACAGTTACTATCAGGAGATGGCAGGACGCATCCGGAAGACGATTCCCGGATTTTCTGTGATCGGTACGCTCCTTGGTCAGCAGGAGATAAGCAAAGTGATCAAAAGTGACGGTGTGGGGATTTTACAGCACAATCCATTTAACTGGGTTGTAGAAAAGGGGGAATTTGTGCCGCTGCCCGGACTGAATAAAACGGCAGAACTGCTTGATCAGAAGATTGATAACTGGGTCAGCGGTATGACAACTGAAGAGAGGGAAGAGTTTGTGAATAAACTGTTTTCGGTTATCTCAGAGGCTGAAAACTTAAACGGAATTGGTGAAAACTGGCGGGATGAATTTGGAAGGATTGCAAAAAAATTATTGATTCCATAGGAAGGATGAGGATGTATGTCAGAGGCAGTAAGGCAGATGTTGGATAAAAATCTGGAAGTGGTGTTGGAATTTTTGATGCCCGTAAGACTGATCAGTGTGGCCATTGTAATTGTTGTGGCCTTTGTATTGTGGAAGATCATCCGCAAATATATAAAAAAGAGCCTGGATAAAACCGAAGAAGACGAAGGAAAAAAACAGACCATTATCCGGCTGACGGCAGCAGCCATCCGGGATGTGATCATTTTATTTGTCATTGTCATTGTACTGCAGATCTACGGAGTCAATGTGACTTCCATGGTAGCAGGCCTTGGAGTGATTGGTATTGTGGTAGGTCTGGCACTGCAGGATATTATGAAAGATTTTATTATGGGATTTAATATTTTGTGGTCCAATTTTTATTCCATCGGAGATGTGATCCAGTACCAGGATGTAGTGGGTACGGTGGTTCATTTTGACATCAAGATCACGAAAATAGAAGATCTTAATACTGGAAATCTGGTAACGGTTTCTAACCGGAATATTACACAGATCCAGAAAATATCTGACTGGCAGGATATTTTTGTATCTTTTGCATATGGTGTGCCATTAACAGTCATGGAAGAAACCATGGATACTTTGATTGAAAGGATAGGAAAAATCCCGGAGGTAAAAGAATGTTCCAAACAGGGAACGGATGAACTGGCAGATTCATCCATCAATATGAGGCTGCGTCTGTTTTCCGATCCGGGTATTAAGGGCGTGGTGCGCCGTAAGGCAGTAAGAGAAATCCAGATGCTTTTTGAAGAAAAAGGACTGGAGATACCATTTAAGCAAATGGATGTACATGTAGTATCATAAAGAACGAGAGCGAGGGAGTTTATTTGGAAGAATTAAAAGTCGGCAAAAAGAATATCTGTATTGGTCTGCTGGCGCATGTAGATGCAGGAAAAACAACTTTGTCAGAGGAAATGCTTCACAGGACCGGTGTGCTTGAGCAGGCCGGACGTGTAGACAAGGGAAATGCGTTTCTGGATACTTATGAACTGGAAAAAAGCAGGGGAATCACGATCTTTTCCAAGCAGGCAGTGTTTGAATGGAATGAAATACAATTTACTATGCTGGATACTCCGGGACATGTGGATTTTTCCGCAGAAATGGAGCGGACATTGCAGGTGCTGGACTATGGGATTCTGGTGATCAGTGCCCTGGACGGTGTGCAGGGGCATACTATGACTTTGTGGCAGCTGTTGAAAAAACATGAGATCCCCTGTTTCATTTTTGTAAATAAGATGGATCAGCCGGGGGCAAAAAAGCAGGAAATACTGGGAAAACTTAGGACAGAATTGTCTGAGGGAATTGTGGATTTTGACACGGAAGACGATGCGGACCGGTATGAAAGCATTGCCCTGTGCGATGAAGAGGCTCTGGAGCAGTTTTTGGAACAAGAGAAGGTGGATGTTTGGACGGTACAGAAACTTCTTTGTAAACGCAAAATTTTCCCGTGCTTTTTCGGATCGGCACTACAGGGGTATGGTGTGGAGAAACTACTGGATATTATGGCAGAACTGGTGGAAGAAAAGCCTTATGGAGAAGAGTTTGGGGCGAGAGTTTTCAAGATTACGAGAGATGCAAAAGGAAACCGCCTGACCCATGTAAAAATAACAGGGGGCTCATTAAAGGCCAGAGAAGAAATCTCCGACAGGGCAAAAACATGGAGCCAGAAAGTAAATGAGATCCGTATATATTCCGGTGAAAAGTATAAAGCGGTACAAAAGGCGGAAGCTGGAATGATATGTGCCCTGACCGGCCTGACAGAGACGCGGGCAGGGGAAGGACTGGGAAAAGAAATAGATGGGGAACTGCCGCTGCTGGAACCGGTACTTACCTATCGTATCGCACTGCCGGAGGAAGTGGCACCGGCTGTTATGCTTCCCAAACTCCGTATGTTGGAAGAAGAGGAACCACAGTTACATATTGTGTGGGATGAAAAAAATCAGGAGATCCAGGTCCAGGTAATGGGGGATGTCCAGATCGAAATATTGCAGCATGAGATCAAACAGCGTTTTGGGATCGATACGGCATTCGATGCCGGCGCTATTGTCTACAAAGAGACGATAAAGACTACGGTCCATGGGGCAGGGCATTTTGAACCGCTGCGCCACTATGCAGAAGTACATCTTCTTATGGAACCGGGGGAAGCCGGCAGCGGCATTACGGTAGAGAGCCGGTGCAGTGAAGATATGCTGGACAAAAACTGGCAGCGGCTGATCTTTACCCACATTTTGGAAAAAGAGCACAAGGGAGTGCTTACCGGCAGTACGCTCACCGATGTGAAAATAACACTGATGGGCGGACGAGCCCACTTAAAACATACAGAAGGCGGAGACTTCCGTCAGGCCACCTATCGTGCTGTGCGGCAGGGGCTGATGCAGGCAGAATCCGTACTTTTGGAGCCTTATTATCACTATCAGTTAGAGGTGCCGGATGAAATGATGGGGCGGGCGATGACGGATCTGGAACAGATGCAGGCATCTTTTGAACTGGATCAAAGCAGATCCGGAACCACGAAAATAGAGGGAGACGCTCCGGTAGCGCGGATGAGAAATTATGCCAGGAAGGTAACTGCCTATACGAGAGGACAGGGGAAATTTTCCTGTGTGCCGGCAGGCTACCATCCATGTAAAGAGCCGGATCAGATCATAGAAAAAATAGGATATGATCCGGAAAGAGATGTGGAAAATCCATCCTCGTCTGTTTTCTGCGCTCACGGATCCGGGTATTATGTACCCTGGGATCAGGTTATGGAGCATGCCCATGTAACGGTGGAAAAAACCGGAGAAAAGAAGAAGGAAGAAGAGGTCCTGCCACAAGAGGCTGCACAGAGGGAAGAAATCTGGCTGGGAGTGGATGAGATTGACGCCATCCTTGCCCAGGCCTCTTCGTCAAACCGAAAAAGCAGTCCCATTTCTCACAAGGGCATATCGGCCAAGAGGACCCGTTCTGTCAGACAAAAGCCGGAAGGACTGCAAAAACCGGCGAGACCTGTCCAGAAAAAGGAAAAATTTATGTTGGTTGACGGATACAATATATTGTTTGCATGGGAAGAACTGGCACAGCTGGCTGCCCGTAATATAGATTCTGCCAGAGGAAAACTTATGGATATCCTTTGCAATTATCAAGGATATCTGGGAATCCATCTGATCCTTGTTTTTGATGCCTACCGGGTGCAGAATCATGCCACGGAGTCCATTCAGTATCACAATATTACTGTGGTTTATACCAAAGAGGCAGAAACGGCAGATCAGTATATCGAAAAGTTTTCTCATGAAAATGGAAAAAAATATGATATTGTAGTGGCAACTTCAGATGGACTGGAGCAGATCATTATCCGGGGAGCAGGCTGCAGGCTTATGTCTGCCAGGGAACTGAAGCAGGATGTGGCAAGAGTAGAGAAAGAACTGGCAGAGTTTAAGGCAGAAGAATAAAGACATTGATAATGTGGAAACATTTGTTATAATGATAGAAGCAGAAAAAATCATAAAGACAGGAGGTTTTTATTATGGCAGTTGTAAATATTACCAATCAGAATTACCAGGAAGAAGTATTGAAAGCAGATAAAACGGTCCTTATGGATTTTTGGGCCAGTTGGTGTGGCCCATGCCAGATGCTTTCACCGGTTGTGGATGCTCTGGCAGAGGAGAGAGAAGATATAAAAGTAGTGAAGGTAAATACAGATGAGGTGCCTCTTTTGGCACAGGAATTCAGAGTGATGTCTATCCCTACCCTGGTGGTAATGAAAAATGGGGAAGAGACCAACCGTTCTATCGGTGTGATCAGTAAAGAAGAGATAGAACAGCTTTTGTAAGGGGGATCTTATGATCGATATTCTTGTTGTAGGCGGCGGAACAGCCGGATTAACAGCCGGGCTGTATGGTGTCCGGGCTGGGAAAACGGTAAAAGTACTGGAACAGAAAAACTATGGTGGACAGATCATTAACTCCAAAGAAATTGTAAATTATCCGGGGATTTCAAAAATCTCAGGATATGAATTTGCCACCTCTTTGTATCGGCAGGCAACGGATGCCGGTGTGGATTTTGCCTTGGGGAAAGTGAAAAGTATAAGAGATCTTGGCAAGGTGAAAGAAGTGGTGGCAGAGATACAGGGGGAAGAAAAGGTTTATGAAGCAAAGGCTGTGATTCTGGCGGCTGGCGCAAAAAACAGAGAACTGGGACTGCCGGATGAGAAAAAACTTACCGGTGCCGGCGTTTCCTATTGTGCTACCTGTGACGGAATGTTTTTCAGAGATCGGAATGTAGCAGTAGCGGGCGGGGGTAATACCGCTTTGGAGGATGCTTTGTTTCTCAGTAACTACTGCAAAGAGGTGGCCCTGATCCACCGCAGGGACACGTTCCGGGGTGAACAAAAGATGGTAGAAGAACTGCAAAAGAAAGACAATGTGACTTTTTTTTGTAATAAAAAAGTGATAGGCTTGCAAAGTAAAGGAGTCCTTCAGGGAATCTGCCTGGAGGATACAAAAACCGGAGAGAAACAGGAACTGCCTGTAGAGGGCCTTTTTGTGGCCATTGGACAGGAGCCGGAGAACGATCGGTTCATTCCTTTGGTGGACCTGGACCCGAAAGGATACATTTTGGCGGGGGAAGACTGTAAGACAAAGACTCCGGGGATTTTCGCCGCAGGCGATTGCAGAGCCAAAAAAGTCCGACAGCTGGCAACGGCTGCTTCCGATGGAGCAGTAGCGGCCCTGGCAGCATGCGACTATATTGGGATATAAATTTTAATAAGCAAAATTGGGAGGTTAAGAGAAAATGAAGAAATTTTGCAAAGCAGTATTATTGTTGTCCGCTGTGACACTGATGGGAACAGCAGCGTCTGTTCAGGCAGATGCCAAGACAAAAGTCAAAGTGTCGAAGGTGACAGTGAAAAGTAACTATGGAAGCCGTGTTCGTGTGGCAGTCGGCAAAAAAATTAAACTGAAAACTACCGTAAAGGTAAAGCCAAACAAGGCTGCCAACAAAAAAGTGACTTACAAGTCATCCAACAAAAAAATCGCTACGGTGTCAGCCAGCGGTTATGTGAAGGGTGTGAAAGCCGGAACCTGTAAGATTAAGGTAACATCCAAGAAAAACAAAAAGAAAAAAGCAACTATGAAAGTAACTGTTGTTAAAAAAGTAAGCTCCATCAAATTAGCAGCATCCACCAAAGAAATATATGCAGGAGAATCTGTTACGGTTACACCAACGGTTCTGCCGGCAACAGGAAGTTATAAAGGGGTAACATGGAGTTCTTCTAATAAGAAAGTGGCTACTGTTACAAGAAAAGGTGTTGTAAAAGGAGTAGCAGGCGGTACGGTTACTATCACAGCTAAGTCAGTAGAAGGATCCGGAACCAAAGGTACGATCAAGATCAAGGTATTGTCCAAAGATACTGTTAATCTGACCAGCGTAGAAGTAGTAGCAAAAGACTGTGTACGTATTAGTCTGAATAAGATGAATAATCTCAACAAAACCAGTTTTGCCATTACCGGTAAGAAGTATTCCTTTGGTAAATATAACAAGAAATATACCATCCGCCGCATCCGCAATTACGATGGAAAGAACTATGATCTTTTCCTGGATCAAGATACTACTATTGCAGCGGACAGTTATGTGAAAGTGGATATTGCATCCTTGCCGGGAAACGGAACAAAGACAAAGGAAACACAGGCAGTTATGCTGAATACCACAGCTCCGACGGAAGAGTACTGGACAGGCGAGACAGGAGAAAAGGTGAAGAAAACCATCGACCTGAGTGAACACTGCTATGGAGATGCTGCTTATACCGTGACAGGAGGTGTGTCCGGCGTAACATGGAAACAGAGTGGCAACCAGTTAGAGTTTTCAGGAACTTATAACCAGGCAGGAACAGGTGCTTTGGTGATCCGGGCAGTAGATGAGACAGACCGGGTTATCAAACAGACTGTTCATGTGGCAGTGGGCGATAAGAATACGATCCAGGCGTTAGACCTGAATAAAAAAATGGTACAGGGTACAGCCTATGAAGATTTTATGACCTTTAAGATCTGTGGAGGAAGCGGAAAGTACAGCTATACAGCATCCAGCCTTCCGGAAGGATTGAATCTTCACAGTGACGGATCTTTTTCCGGTACACCGGTAAGAGAGGGAACCTATAAGATTACTCTGTATGCTGTGGATTCATCCAACGCAAATCTGAAAAAAGAAATACCGGTTACTTTAACAGTTGAATCAGCCAAGAAATTTGTAGGTGTTGTAAAAGATACAGACCAGCATCCGTTAGCAGATATTGTGGTAACAGTAAAAGATAGAAAAGATGGTACTATCTATACAGCGGTTACGAATAGTTATGGTTACTATTCGGTTAATGTGCCGGCGGGAAGTTATGACATCATAGCACAAAATGGCAATGCATCGGATTCTGTTTATAACATTGTGATCACCACAGGAACCCGTCAGTTTGAATTTACATTTGACAAGATAACAGCGCAGTAAAGATACAGAAGAACGAAAAAAATAGGAGAGTATGTGTATGCTGGAAAATTTCGTAAAGGAAAATTATGGTAAAAACCTTGGGCAGTTAAGTTTGGATGAGACTTATGCAGCGCTTTTAAAACTGGTTCAGGAAAAAGCGGGACAAAAAGAGATTCACGGAAAGAAAAAGTTATATTATATTTCAGCTGAATTTTTAATTGGAAAACTTTTGAGCAACAATCTGATCAATCTGGGGATTTACGACCAGATTGACCAGGAACTAAAAGCGGCAGGCAAAAGTCTGGCTCAGTTGGAGGAAAGGGAACCTGAACCTTCTCTGGGAAACGGCGGCCTGGGCAGACTGGCAGCATGCTTTCTGGATTCCATTGCCAGCTTGGGATTGTACGGAGATGGTGTTGGATTAAATTATCATCTGGGGCTTTTTAAACAGAAGTTTGAACATTGTGTTCAGAAGGAAGAGCCAAATCCATGGATTGAAAAGGATAACAGCTGGCTTATAAAGAGTGAAAGAAAGTTCCGGGTGGCTTTTGGAAACATGGATGTAACAGCCTCCATGTACGACATATTGGTAACAGGATACGGACAGGGCAGCAACAGGCTGCATCTGTTTGACCTGGATTCTGTGGATGAGTCTATAGTGGAAGAAGGAATCGATTTTGACAAAACAGATATAAAGAAAAACCTTACGTTGTTCTTGTATCCGGATGACAGTGACGAAGAAGGAAGACTTCTCCGCGTGTACCAGCAATACTTTATGGTAAGCTGTGGTGCCCAGCTGATTCTGGCAGAGGCGAAGGAGCGGGGAAGTAATCTGCATGATCTGCCAGAGTATGTGGCAGTCCAGATCAATGATACGCATCCGTCTATGGTGATTCCTGAACTGATCCGTTTATTGATGGAAGAAGGAATTGATTTTGAAGAGGCGGTGTCCATCGTAACAAAAACCTGTGCCTATACCAATCATACGATCCTGGCAGAAGCACTGGAAAAGTGGCCGATGGCGTTTATAGAAAAGGCAGCACCGGCAATCCTTCCTATCATTATAAAATTGGATGAGAAAGTGAAGAAAACTTACAAAAATCCGGAGGTGGCCATCATCGACAAGGATAACCGGATTCATATGGCACGAATGGATATGCATTATGGACATAGTGTCAATGGCGTTGCCTTTCTTCACACAGAAATATTGAAAAATAGTGAACTTCACGATTTCTACGAGATATATCCGGAGAAGTTTAATAATAAGACCAATGGTATTACATTCCGCAGATGGCTGCTTCACTGCAATCATCCGCTGGCAGATTTTCTCACAGAGATCATCGGAGATGGTTATAAAAAAGATGCAAAAGAACTGGAAAAACTGCTGGCATATAAAGAGGATGAGACAGTATTAAGAAAGTTGATCCGGATCAAGAAGGATAACAAAGAGAGACTGGCAGAGTATCTTAAGGAGACACAGGGACTTACTCTGGATACGGATTCTATTTTCGATATTCAGGTAAAAAGACTACATGAGTACAAACGGCAGCAGTTAAATGCGCTGTATGGTATTCATAAATATCTGGAGATCAAGAGCGGAAAAATTCCGAAAAGGCCTATTACACTGCTGTTTGGTGCCAAAGCGGCTCCGGCGTATGTTATTGCCAAGGATATTATCCATCTGATTCTGTGTCTGCAGAAGATTACGGAAGAGGATCCGGATGTATCTCCTTATCTGAAAGTAGTCATGGTGGAAAACTATAATGTAACCAATGCACAGATGCTGATTCCGGCCTGTGATATTTCAGAGCAGATTTCGCTGGCATCCAAAGAAGCCAGTGGAACCGGCAATATGAAATTTATGTTAAATGGTGCTGTGACGCTGGGAACAGAGGATGGTGCCAATGTGGAGATCCACCAGTTTGTAGGAGATGACAATATCTACATCTTTGGAGAAGACAGTGATACGGTAATTGCCAGATATGAAAGAGGCGATTACTGTTCTAAAGATTATTACAAAAAAGATCCGGATCTGAAACAGGCTGTTGATTTTATCACAGGCAAAGAGATGCTGAAATATGGAGACAAGGAAAAATTGACCCGTCTGTATAAGGAACTGCTGAACAAAGACTGGTTCATGACGTTCCCGGATTACAAAGAGTATGTAGAGACCAAGGAAAGAGCGTACAGTGATTATGAAGACAGTCTTTCCTGGGCAAAGAAAATGCTGGTAAATATCAGTAAAGCCGGTTTCTTTTCATCCGACCGGACCATCGCGCAGTATGATCAGGATATCTGGCATTTATAAAAGATTACGAATAGAAAGAAATCCCCAGCCTTGCTGGTAATGGGGAAGATGAAGATCCGTGCTGGACTGTTTCAGCCGGATCTTTATTTTTTTTGGTGTGTCCTCCGGGTGGGCCTCTAAGCACAAGGCGATTGCACCGGCTACCATAGGGGCAGACATGGAAGTGCCGCTTCTTGCAATATAAGGCTTTGCACCATTGTGGCAGCTTGTGACACGGGCTCCCGGGGCAATGAGATCTGGCTTGCAGATACAGTTATGGGTAGGTCCTTCGCCGGAAAAATGCTGTCGGGCTGTCTGGGTATAAATAAAAGAATCTCTGGATCCCACGGTGATGATCCGTCTTGAATTTCCGGGAGCGCCTATAGTATAAGATCCCGGACCCTGATTTCCGGCAGCGGCTACTACTACCATGCCGGCATCCCAGAGAGATTCGATCTTTTTTACAAAAGGAGAATCTTCCGGATGGAGTTTTCCCAGACCGGAACACAGAGAAATATTTACAACCCGGATATGATAGCGGTACTGATTGGCTAAGAGCCAGTCCACGCTGCGGCATAAATGGGCGATACTGCCATTGCCGAGACGGTCCAATACTTTCAGGACTACCAGACTGCATCCGGGTGCCACACCCCGGAATCTGCCCTGAGACATAGAGCCGTCACCGGCGGCGATTCCGGCTACATGGGTGCCGTGCCCACAGTCATCATAAGGAGAGGGGCGGTTGTGGACAAAATCTTTCCAGCCGACGATCCGTCCATTGAAATCCGGGTGAGCACAGATTCCGGTGTCTAAAAAGGCAATACATCCGCCCTGTCCCGTAAGTCTTTTTCGATAAGCATAATCTGCCCCTATCTGCCAACGGCATCGATTCATAAATTTCGTCCCTCCATGCAGAACTTTATGGTATATATGTATGTAAAAAAAATTTTTTTGTTAATTATGAAATAAAGGTTGACCGCCGGTCATTTTTGTGTTACTATGCACTTGATAAAAAATGACCAGCGTTCATTTATTGAAGAAATTTATCAAAATATAAAGTGAAGGAGGGCAAATATTGTGGTAATTAAGTTCGGCAAATGGGTTGCTAAACACAAGATTTTTATTATTATTGCTGCAGTACTGTTGTTGATCCCGGCAACCATTGGTTATATATCTACCAGGATCAATTATGATGTTCTTAGTTATCTTCCAAAATCACTGGAAACTGTATCCGGTCAGGATACGATGGTGGATGAGTTTGGAATGGGAGCCTTTTCCATGATCGTAGTGGAAGATATGGATAATAAGGATGTCGTTGCACTGAAAGAAAAGTTAAAGAAAGTAAATCATGTAGAGAAGATTCTCTGGTATGATGATGCATTGGATATCAGCGTACCAAAGGAAATGCTTCCGGACGATCTGCAGGAAGCACTGTTTAATGGAAATGCTACCATGATGATCGCACTGTTTGATAACACCACATCTTCGGATGATACGATGGAAGCGGTTTCGCAGATGAGAAAAATTGTGCAGAAGCAGGCTTATATCAGCGGTATGTCCGGTGTCGTAACAGATATTAAGAACCTGGCTCTTTCCGAGATGCCATTGTATGTAGCGGTAGCTGCGCTCTTAGCCTTGATCGTTTTGTTACTGGCTATGGACTCACTGGTAACACCTTTTATCTTCCTGGCAGGAATCGGAACCGCCATTATTTATAACCTGGGAACCAATGTTATCTTTGGTGAGATTTCTTATATCACACAGGCACTGACGGCGATCCTTCAGTTGGGAGTAACTATGGATTATTCCATCTTCCTGCTGGAGAGTTACGAAGCCAATAAGGTGCGGTATGAGGGAGATAAGCAAAGAGCTATGGCACATGCCATTTCCAATACATTTAAGTCTGTAACCAGCAGTTCCGTTACTACCATTGCGGGATTTGCGGCACTTTGTTTCATGACTTTTAAACTGGGTATGGATTTAGGATTAGTTATGGCAAAAGGAGTTATCTTCGGTGTGATCGTATGTATTACCTTCCTGCCGGCTATGATCCTTTGCTTCGATAAGGCAATAGACAAAACTACTCATAAGAACCTGATTCCAAATCTGGACAAAGCATCTGGAAAAATTGTAAAGTTCTGGCCGGTTGCCATTGTGGTCTTTTTAGTATTGATCGGACCGGCTTATTACGGAAACAAGAACTACGATATTTACTATAATATTGACAGTTCTCTTCCACAGGATCTGGATTCAGCCATTGCTAATAACAAACTTCAGGAGAAGTTTGATATGAATAACATGCATATTCTTCTTTTGAAAAACGGCATGAGCAATAAACAGAAGACAGAACTCAACAAGGCAGTAGAAAAAGTAGATGGTGTTAAGTGGGTTCTGGGAATGGACTCCTTTGTAGGAACTTCCGTTCCGGACAATATGATCCCTGCCAAGTATAAGGAGATGCTTAAGAGCGATAATTATGAAATTGAATTTGTCTGCTCTAATTATAAATCGGCAACGGATGAAGTAAATGCCCAGATTGATGCGATCAATAAACTGGTAAAGAAATATAGTAAGGATTCTATGATCATTGGTGAGGCACCATTGATGAAAGACTTACAGGATGTAACGGATGTGGATCTGGCAAGTGTAAACTATGTTTCGGTTATAGCGATTTTCATCATTATTATGTTAACCTTTAAGTCTATCTCGATTCCGATCATCCTTGTATCGGTCATTGAATTTGCTATATTCCTGAATATGTGTATTCCATTCTACACAGGAGAATCTCTTCCGTTTGTGGCAAGTATCGTCATAGGAAGTATTCAGTTAGGAGCAACGGTAGATTATGCCATCCTTATGACCAGCCGTTATCAGAAAGAGCGTCTGGAGCGTAAGAAGAGCAAGAAGGAAGCAATTTCCATCGCACATAAAACATCTATCAAATCCATTATCATAAGTGGTATGAGTTTGTTTGCTTCTACCTTCGGGGTAACCATATCATCCAACATTGATATGATCAAATCCATCTGTACTTTGTTGTCCAGAGGTGCTATCATAAGTACAATCGTTGTTATTTTCATCCTGCCGGCTATGTTGACGGTATTTGATAAGATTATTTGTAAGACAACAATCGGAATGAATAAAATTGATTATTAAGGAGGTTCGATTATGAAGAAGAATTTGAAAAATATCGGCAGAGTGGCTCTTTCAGGAGCCTTGGTCCTCAGCATGGTATTGTGCAATGGTTCTGTGGTAAGCGCAGAAAAAGTTTCCAAACAGGAATCCGTATTTGTCAATGCAGGAGCAGACGGAAGCATAACAGGCATAACGGTTTCCGACTGGCTGAAAAATTCCGGCAGCGTATCCGGAGCCTTAAAGGACAGTTCATCCCTTACAGATATCAGCAATGTAAAGGGAAATGAGACATTTTCACAAAACGGAACAGATATGAGCTGGAATACATCCGGGCAGGATATTTATTATCAGGGAAAAACAGATAAGAAGCTTCCGGTCAGCATGAAGATCACATACAAACTGGATGGTAAAGAAATTGCTGCCAAGGATCTGCCTGGTAAGAGTGGCAAGGTTGAGATCCATGTACAATATACAAACAATTCTAAGCAGACCAAGACCATTCAGGGCAAAAAAGAGACTATTTATACACCATTTGTTATGGTAACAGCCATGATACTGAGCAATGACAATTTCTCCAATGTAGAGATTGACAATGGACGTGTGATCAATGAAGGTTCCAACAATATCGTCGTTGGTATCGGTATGCCGGGACTGGCTGACAGTCTGGATCTCGATAAAGATTTTTCAGATAAGATTACCAGTGATTTTACCATTAAGGCAGATGCCAAAGATTTTACCATGGAAAACACTTACACATATGGAAGTGCCAGCCTCTTGAATGATATTGATCTGGATGATGTGGATGATCTGGACGATTTGGAAGATAAATTGGATGATCTGACAGATGCGGCAGAAAAACTGGTAGACGGATCGGATTCTCTGGCAGAGAATATGCAGACTTATTCAGATAAAATGGGAGATCTTCGTTCTTCTGTCAAGACCTATCAGAAAAAAGGTGTGAATAAACTGACCGGTGGAATCAACACACTGGCAAAGAACGGTCCTAAACTGGTAAAAGGTGTGAACACTTACGCAGATGGTGTTACACAGTTTGCTGACGGAACCGTACAGTACGTAAATGGTGCAGCTACTCTGGCCAACGGATCCATTCAGTTGTACAAAGCAGTAGCAACACTGCCTGCCAAGATCACACAGTTTGACAACGGTGTGAAAAAATATACAGGTGCTGTTGATAAAATGGGAACTAAAGAGAATATTGCCGCATTAAAAGGCGGAGCATCTTCCGTGGCTTCCGGTGTCACCACTTTGAACACAAACTTAGATGAACTGGAAAAATCGTTTGCCAATAATGAAAAACTTCTGAAAGCTTTGGAGCCATTGGAGGCAACCAGTGCGGATGTAAAGACAGCCATTGAAACATTAAAGGTTGTGACACAGAAACAGAAAGAATCTATTCAGCAGTTAAAGGCAGCTACTGCAAAAGACAGCAAACTGCAGACTGGAGCCAACCAGGTATCTGCCGGTGTGGCAACGGTAATGGACGGACTGGGCGAATTGTCAAAGAGTTCCTCGTCTCTCACCAGTGCATCTTCTGAGTTGAACAAATCTATGCCAACTCTTGTAAGTAATGTAAAGAAGATGAAAGAGGGAGCAGAAAAGCTGAACAAAAACAACAGCAAGATCAAAAAGTCAGCCAAACAGTTAAAGAAAGCAAGCAAGACAATGAAAAAGACAGTTAAGACACTGAACAAAGGTATGAAGAGCTTGCAGAAGGGCGGTAAGAGCCTGAACAAAGCTACCGGTAAATTAGTAAATGGTGTGATCAAACTGGATAATGCCAGTGGCAAACTTGCCAAAGGTGCTGATAAACTGGCAGAAGGAACCAAGAAATTCAACGACAAAGGTATTAAGAAACTTTCAGACACATACAATGATGACATCAAGACAGCCATTGACCGTTTCAAAGAAGTTGTCAATGTAGGAAAAGAGTATAAGAGCTTTAGTGGAATCAATAGCAAGATGGACGGAGAAGTGAAGTTCATTATTGAAACTGAGGCGGTAAAGAATGAGTAAAAAACTGGAAGAAAAAAAGAAACAGAAGAGAGAAGCGCTGCTTATGGCAGCATTCTCCCTGTTTACTTCCAAGGGAATCAATGAAACATCCATTTCGGATATTGCCTCTAAGGCAAATATGGCCAAGGGAACATTTTATCTGTACTTTAAAGATAAATACGATATCCGGGATAAATTGATCACAGAACAGGCCAGGCAGTTATTTGACAATGCCACCATCGAGTTGATGGAAGAAGAACTCCCTACCTTGGAGAAAAAAGTATTGTTTATTGCCGATCGGGTAATAGACAAATTACAGGAAAATAAAATATTGATGCGTTTTATATCGAAAAACTTGAGTTGGGGCGTATTTCATGATATGCTTGTAACTGGTGGAGATGAAATGGAGGGGCTGAGTTTTTATGATGCCTACTATAAACTGCTGGAGGAATCCGGCAGAAAATTCAGAAATCCGGATCTGATGTTATTTATGATCGTGGAACTGATCAACTCTACCTGTCACAATGTAATATTGTATGAGGAGCCGGTTACGATGGATGAGTTGAAGCCGGAGCTGAATGCACTGATATGTGATATACTTCACAGACAGGAGATATAGGACGGAATGGGAAACATCGTTAAGAAGTTTTTAACAAATTTGATCCGGGTGTTGCCTCTTCGGAATGATATCATTCTGGAGAGCCACCCGGATTTTTCTGATAATACAGGTGCTTTTTACGAGTACTTGCTGAAGCAGGGGACCAATGACAGGATGAAGATCCACTGGGCCATCCATGGAAGAGAGCCGGTAACAAAAGAACTTCCCCAGTCAGTGGATACTTTCCGCCTGGATCCAAAAGGGTTCAGAGAAAATTGGAAGCGTCTGAAGGTGCTGTATACTTCCAGATATATTGTGGACTGCAACAGTTTTATAAAGAAAAGAAGAAAAGGGCAGATCCGGGTGCATACAAGTCATGGTATGCCTTTCAAACTATTACTGAGTTACAGCAATTATGAAGTCATGGGGGAAATGGACCGCTACCTGGTGACATCGGGAAAAGAAATCTGGAGAGAGATACATACAAAGATTATAGGGCTTCCGGAGGAGAAATTACTGCCTCTTGGTTTCCCTCGTAATGATGTGCTGGTAAGAGGATGTGAAAAAACAAAAAAGTGGGGAAACTATATTGTGTGGATGCCTACTTACCGCCAGCACCGGAACCGGTCTGCAGGAGAACTGAAAAGTAAATTTCCTTATGGCATGCCGGAAGTATATACAGCAGAGCAGTTGGAGACATTAAACGAGGCGCTGGAACATGCTCATAAAAAACTTTTGTTCCGTCCTCACCCGGCACAGAATCTTCAGCTGTTTGAAGAGCGGAAGATGCCTTTTATTGAAATCGCAGATGATGCCTGGCTGAGAGAGCATGATGTGACTTTGTATGAAATGGTATCCGGGGCAGAGGCTCTGGTGACAGATTACTCTACAATTTATTATGATTTTCTCCTGACAGGCCGTCCGGTGGGACTTACCATGGGAGATGCAGGGGAGTTTTTCGAAAAATTTTACTGTCCTTTTGAAAATCTGAGACAACAGATCAAGGGATTCTATATTGATTCATTTGAACAGTTATGTGCATTCGTCAGCGAGCCTGAGAATCACTGTAACAGGAAAGAACTGGAAGAGATAAAGCATCTCTGCCATGACTATACAGATGACGGATCAGCAGAGAGGCTGTATGAATTTATGCAAAAGGAATATGGCTTTGATGCTAAAAAGTAAGGGAATGGAGATGCGATAGACATGAAAGAATTGTTGAGATATATAAAGGGGTACAAAAAAGAAACAATCCTGGCACCCCTTTTTAAATTACTGGAGGCAAGTTTTGAACTGTTTGTGCCTTTGGTTATGGCATCGATCATTGATAATGGAATCATACAAAAAAATACAACGCTGGTATGGCATATGGGACTGGTGCTGATACTGTTGGCCATGATCGGACTGGCGGCAGCCCTGACAGCCCAGTACTTTGCGGCTAAAGCAGCAGTAGGCTTTTGTACGGATCTGAAGCACGATCTGTTTGCTCATATCCAGAGATTGTCTTTTGAAAAACTGGATCAGATGGGAACGGCCACTATGATCACCCGCATGACCAGTGATGTGAACCAGGTGCAGAATGGTGTGAACCTGGTTCTTCGACTGTTTTTACGCTCACCTTTTATTGTCTTTGGAGCCATGGCCATGGCTTTTACTATTGATGTAAAAGCGGCCCTTGTATTTGTTGTGGCGATCCCACTTCTTTGTATTATCGTCTTTGGTGTGATGCTTGTCAGTATTCCACTGTATAAAAAAGTGCAGAATGCATTGGATCTGGTTTTGGGAAGAACCAGAGATAACCTTACCGGCGCCAGAGTGCTGAGGGCTTTTAATAAGCAGGAAGAAGAAAGACAGGAATTTGATCAGGAAAATGAAGCCCTGAATCATATGCAGATGGTAGTGGGAAAAATATCGGCAGTCATGAATCCATTGACATTTGTTATTATCAACGGTGCCATTATTGCCCTGATCTGGATCGGTGGTGTCCGGGTTGACTGCGGCGCCATTACTCAGGGACAGGTAGTAGCACTGATCAATTACATGTCGCAGATCCTGGTAGAACTGGTAAAACTGGCAAACCTCATCATCAATGTAAACAAGTCGGTGGCCTGCGGAAACCGTATCTGGAATATATTTGAGATCGAGCAGGGACTTTCCACACAGGAAACAAAAGATGCGCCGGATGAAACAGGAGAGTATGAAGTATCCTTTGATCATGTCGATCTTACTTATCCGGAGAGCATGGAACCGTCGCTGACAGACATTAATCTTCATGTGAAAAAAGGAGAAACAGTGGGAATTATAGGAGGAACCGGCTCGGGCAAGAGTTCACTGGTACACCTGATTCCCCGGTTTTACGATATAACAGGAGGTTCCTTAAAAGTAAAAGGAAAGCCGGTGACACAATACGATATAAATACACTTCGTTCTCTGGTGGCAGTGGTGCAGCAAAAATCGGTATTGTTTAAGGGAACCATCCGCTCCAATCTGCTGTGGGGAAAAGAAGATGCCACAGAGGAACAACTGTGGGAAGCACTCCGGATTGCCCAGGCAGAGGAGGTGGTCCGGGGAAAAGACGGGCAGCTGGATGAACTGGTGGAGCAGGACGGAAGAAACTTTTCCGGCGGACAAAAGCAGAGATTGTCTATTGCCAGAGCACTGGTAAGAAAGCCGGAAATTTTGATCATGGATGACAGTTCTTCTGCACTGGATTATGCTACCGATGCCAGACTCCGCCAGGCCATTTCCCAGATGGCATCGGAGGTAACGGTATTTATTGTGTCCCAGCGTGCGGCTTCGGTAAGAGGAGCGGACCAGATCCTTGTACTTGATGACGGAAAAGTTGTGGGAGCCGGCAAGCATGAACAGCTTTTACAGTCTTGTGAAATTTATCGAGAGATTTATGAATCCCAGTACGGAAAGGAGAAAGTAAAGTGAGTCAGAGAGAAATTTTGAGAAAAGTACTTCGTTACATCAAGCATTACTGGCTGTATCTTATTTTATCCATTGTGCTGGCACTGGGTACGGTAGCGGCTACTTTGTATATTCCGATCCTGACAGGAGATGCGGTGGATTATATTGTGGCAAAGGGACAGGTGGATTTTGATTCTATCCTTAGCATTTGTAAAGAAATCGCACTGTTGATCGGTGTGACCATGATCATGCAGTGGATCATGAATGTATGTAACAATAAAATTTCTTTTGGTGTGGTAAAGGAAATACGAGAAGATGCCTTTGCCAAAATCGAAAAACTGCCCCTCCGCTACATTGACAGCCATTCTTATGGTGAAGTGGTAAGCCGGGTCATTGCGGATGCAGATCAGTTTTCTGATGGTCTGCTGATGGGATTTACACAGCTTTTTACCGGTGTGATCACGATCCTTGGAACACTGGGATTTATGCTCAGCGTCAGTGTTCCCATCACAGTAGTAGTTGTGCTGATCACGCCGTTGTCGTTATTTGTAGCAAGTTTTATCGCCAAAAGGACCTATCGTATGTTCCAGATACAGTCTGAGACTCGTGGAGAGCAGACCGCACTGATCGAAGAAATGATCGGAAATCAGAAAACAGTGCAGGCGTATGGAAGAGAAAAAAAGGTATTAAAAGAGTTTGATGAGATCAACACCCGTCTTCAAAAGTGTTCTCTGAGAGGAATCTTTTTTTCCTCTATTACCAATCCGTCTACCCGGTTTATTAACAGCCTGGTGTATGCGGCGGTAGGAGTGTTTGGTTCGATTTACGCCATTCACGGAGGCATTACAGTAGGTAAACTTTCCTGTTTCTTAAGTTACGCAAACCAGTATACTAAACCATTTAATGAAATATCCGGGGTGGTAACAGAACTGCAAAATGCCATTGCCTGCGCGGGACGGCTTTTGGAATTGATCGAAGAGCCGGGAGAAGTGGAAGAAACTGTGGAAACACTGGATGAAGTGGACGGAAGTATATCTTTGCAGGATGTATGTTTTTCCTATGATCCAAAGAAAAAACTCATTGAGGACTTTACTCTGGATGTAAAACCGGGCCAGAGAATCGCCATCGTAGGACCGACAGGCTGCGGCAAGACCACACTGATCAACCTGTTGATGCGCTTTTATGATGTAGATAAGGGCAAGATTGTGATTTCTGGTAAGGAATACAAAAATGTGACCAGAGAGAGTCTTCGGAAAAATTATGGAATGGTATTGCAGGAAACATGGCTGAAGCGTGGAAGTGTAGCGGAAAATATCGCTATGGGACGGCCTGAGGCCACCAGAGAAGAGATCATACAGGCGGCAAAGGACAGCCACGCCCACGCTTTTATCAAAAAATTGCCAAAAGGATATGATACAGTATTGGGAGAAGATGGCGGCAGCCTTTCAGCAGGGCAGAAGCAGCTTTTGTGTATTGCCAGAGTTATGTTATGCCTTCCACCGATGCTGATACTGGATGAGGCCACTTCCTCCATTGATACCCGTACAGAGATGAAGATCCAGGAAGCTTTTGAGACCATGATGAAGGGAAGAACCAGTTTTGTGGTAGCCCATCGTCTGTCAACAATCTTGAGGGCCGATAAAATACTGGTGATGAAAGACGGTATGGTCTTGGAGCAGGGAAATCATGAAGAACTGCTGGCAAAAGGTGGTTTTTACAAAGAATTGTACATGTCTCAATGGAAATAAGATTAAGAAATCAGGAGTGAGAAGATTGAAAAGAAAATGGATTTTGTGGATAGCGATGATTTTGTTTTGTGTGGCAGCAGGGGCAGGAAATGATACGAAAGCCCAGGCAGGCACCCTTTCTACCAGAGGAGTCTGGATCTCAGCCTTTGAATATGAGGATCTGGGCTTAGTGGGAACTATGAGTGAAAGCCAGTTCAGAGCCAATGCGGCCAGTGTATTTGCTAAAGTAAAGGCCAATGGATGTAATACGGTGTATTTTCATGTACGCTCTTTTGATGATGCCATCTATCCATCCAAAGTGGTAGGATGGAGTGAGCGTTTTACAAAAGGAAAGGGAGCACCGTCCTACGATCCGCTGAAAATATTGATTGACACAGCTCACCGCTATGGGTTAAAATTCCACGCGTGGATGAACCCGTATCGTGTGACTTTCAAGAAAGTGCTGGATCCGGCAGAAGATGCCACTACTGACCGGATCGTAAGTCAGGTAAAAGAGATCATAAATAAATACAAAGTGGATGGAATACATTTTGATGACTATTTTTACCCGAACAATGAGAAAAAATATAAGAAACTGTCAAAGGCAGAAAAGATGTCCGCTGTGAATAAAATGGTACGAAAGGTCCATAGTACCGTGAAAGCAAAAAACAGCCGATTGTTATTTGGTATTAGTCCGGCGGGAAATCCTACTTACTGCCACCAGATTGGAGCAGATGTGGAGACATGGCTGTCCAATCCAGGCTATGTGGACTATATCATTCCACAGATATACTGGACTAACCAGTATTTGGAAAATGGCAAAAAGACCGCTTATTTTTCAAAAAAACTGGCTCAGTGGCGTCAGATGAACAAACGGGACATCCCGATGTATATTGGTCTGGCACTGGAGCGGGCCGGGGGAAAACTGGAACTGGATCCGGGCTGGCTTAGTTCTTCCCGCAATCTGGCAGATATGATCAAAGAGATCCGTAAAGGAAATACAGAGGGCTATGTGCTGTTCGATTATTCCTCTCTGTACCGGGATGTGACGCAGAAAGAGGTAAAAAATTATTTGGCGGAGATCACATCTTTCCGCCTGAGCAGGACGAAAAAGACATTAAAAACAGGAAAGAAATTTAAGCTTTCTGTTCGTAGGGTGTGGCCATCCCGCGTGCAGGGAAAGATACGGTTTAAATCTTCTAATAAAAAGATTGCCACAGTTAATAAAAAAGGTGTTGTAAAAGCCAGAAAGAAGGCGGGAAAAGTAAAGATCACCGTATATTATGGCAAGAAGAAAAAAGTATGTAAAGTTATAGTCAGAAAGGCAAAGAAGAAAAAATGATAGAATGGTTGGATGCCGGCACGATTGAATTGTTTCAACCGTTACATAATCCAGTGCTTACGGTTATTATGAAATTTTTTACCACCATAGGGGAAGGCGGGGCTGTCTGGATCCTGGCAGCCGTGTTGCTGCTGCTTTTTAAGAAAACAAGAAAAGCAGGGATCATCCTGGCAGGCGCTCTTGTCTTGTGCCTGTTAAGCTGTAATATAACATTGAAGAACTTAGTGGCCAGACCAAGACCCTGCTGGAGACGGGAGGATCTGGAAATGCTCATTGCAATTCCGAAGGATTTTTCCTTTCCGTCCGGACACACTACAGCTTCTTTTGCCGGGGCGGTCTGTATTTTTTCCTGGGACCGCAGATGGGGAATCGTGGCTTATGTGACAGCGGTACTGATTGCAGTATCCAGACTGTACTTTTTCGTACACTATGCTACAGATGTGCTGGCTGGAATGGTGCTTGGCACCTGTATGGCATGGATATCCATTAAAGTGGTAAATAAGATAATGAGCAACAGGACGATGAAAGGATAGAAGTTTGAAAAAAAGAAATTTTAGACAACCAAGAAACAAAGGACATAGCAAATAAACCACCTAAACAGCTGGTTTAAAAAGTAAATATAGACGCAAC
>QWCN01000667.1_pt1 | contig 79567 bp, 62 predicted proteins | sample 1972711 | NCBI WGS metagenome assembly QWCN01 (sample SAMN09866707, study PRJNA288562) | Human gut metagenome isolate term1_stool, whole genome shotgun sequencing... | isolation source: gut | host: Homo sapiens | place: USA: California | reverse complement strand
AAGGGGGGAGAAACCTTTCTTCAGAAAGGTTTCTCCCCCCTTCCCCAATCTGTATCTCCACACGACAACTATGAGAATCAACATACTGACTCTGTTTCCTGAATGGTTTGAGTCCCCGCTGGATACGGCGCTGCTCGGCAAGGCGCGTGAGGCGGGGCTTGTCGAATTCGATATCCTGAACCCCCGCGACAGGACGGAAGACCGCCACCATATTGTGGATGACCGTCCTTACGGCGGCGGGCCCGGCATGGTCATGATGCTGGAACCGCTGGTAAAGACCTTGCGGGAACTGGAAACGGAGAGGGGCGGAGCGGGGCGGATCATCATGCTCGCCGCCGCCGGTAAGCCGCTCACGCAGTCGCTGGCCCGCGAACTGGCGCGGGAAGAGACGTTGACGCTGGTGTGCGGCCGGTATGAAGGCATCGACGCCCGGCTCATGGACATTCTGCCGGTCGAGCAGGTCAGCGTGGGCGAGGCCGTGCTCAACGGGGGGGAGGCCGCCGCCATGATGCTGGTGGAGGCCGCGACCCGGCTCATCCCCGGTTTCATGGGGAAAGAGGAATCCGGCGACGACGAAAGTTTTTCGGCGGGTTTGCTGGAGTATCCGCACTTCACGCGGCCCGAGGTCTTTGAGGATGTGCCCGTGCCGGATGTGCTGCGTTCGGGCGATCATGGCCGTATTGCCAAGTGGCGGCGCGAGCAGTCGCTGCGGACGACGCTGCGGGTCCGGCCCGACATGCTGGACGGGGCGCCGCTGACGTCGGATGATATGGAGTACCTGCGGGAAACGGTGGAGGCCGCTGGACGGCTCCGCCTTGGCCGCAACCTCCATTGTGCGCTGGTGCATTATCCCGTTTTCCTTGGTGATCGCAAAACCGGCGCAACCTCTTTGACAAACCTCGACGTTCACGATATAGCACGGTGTTCTCGCACATATGGACTGGGGAGTTTCACGGTTGTAACCCCCTTGAAGGATCAGCAGACCATTTTGGAAACGCTGGTCCGCCATTGGACGGAAGGGCCCGGCGGCGTCTCCAATCCGGATCGCGCCGAAGCGTTCAGCCTCGTCCGTATGGCTTCCGATGTGCAGGGAGCCATTGATCTTGTGGAAGCACGCACGGGACAGCGCCCGGTTCTGCTGGGAACCAGCGCGCGGGACAACGGCGTCATGACGCCTCAGGCTGTGCGGGATCTGCTTGTGGACCGTCCGGTCCTGCTCCTTTTCGGGACAGGCCACGGGATGGCCCCGGAGATTCTGGATGCCTGCGACGGCGTACTGAGGCCGCTGCGGTGGATGGACGCGTACAACCATCTCCCGGTGCGTGGGGCGGTCGCCATCACCCTTGATCGGGTGCTCGGCGACTGCTGTTAGAGCCTCTTCACGGCCGCGCCTTTGCGGTACGGTGCAATGCTCTGTGTTGATACCTCCCCCGGCGACGGGGCGAGAGAGCGCAAGCGACAGCCCGTTTCGGGAGTCACCGACAAACGAAGCGACATAACTTCAGGTTGCCCGTCAGACGGGGCAACGACTTCTTTGAGGAGAAGGACATGACCATCATCGAAAAGATCGAACGCGAACAGATGCGCCTTGATATTCCCGCTTTCAAGCCCGGCGACGCCGTGAAAGTGCACTTCCGTATCGTCGAAGGTGAAAAGGAACGTATCCAGGTGTTCCAGGGCAACGTGATCCGTATGCACCGCGGCACCGTGGGCGCTACCGTGACCGTTCGCAAGGTCTCCGACGGCGTGGGCGTGGAACGTATCTTCCCCCTGCACTCCCCCTTCATCGACCACATCGAGCTGGTGACTGAAGGTTCCGTGCGCCGCAGCCGTCTGTACTACCTCCGCGATCTCAAGGGTAAGGCTGCCCGTATCAAGCCCAAGAAGCGCTACTAGTTCCCCATCAGGGAAGAGGGGAGTTTTCCCCGCAGTGAGGCTTTTCCCGCCCGGCGACGGGTGTTCTGGAAAAAGGGATCTTTCCTGCAAAGATCCCTTTTTCGTCTTTTGTTACGGAGAGTGTATGGCTGGCCGCAAAAAATCCGTATCCGTGCAGGAAGAGCTGCTTCTGTGCCCTTCCGCGAAGCCGGGCGACTGGTTCCCCGGCATACCCGTTTCGGCGGTTGCCGGGATCGATGAAGCCGGGCGGGGCTGCCTTGCCGGTCCCGTGGTTGCGGCGGCGGTGATTTTGCCCGAAGGCGCGGTTATTCCCGGCCTTGCGGACTCCAAGGTGTTGTCGCCTACCCGCCGGGACGGTCTGGCCGCCGAGATCGGGGCCGTGGCGCTGGCTTGGGGGCTTGGCGTCGTCTGGCCTCCCGAAATCGATCGCATCAATATTTTGCAGGCGACGCTCAAGGCCATGTGCCACGCCGCCAGCGTGTTGAAAGTCCGGCCCAAAGGGTTGCTCATCGACGGCAACCAGACGATCCCCGAGCCGCTGTTCCGGCAGCGTGCGGCGTGCTGGCCATCGTCCCCGCGCCAGAAATCCATTGTGGACGGCGACGCGCTGGTCCCGGTCATTTCAGCGGCGTCCATCATCGCCAAGACGTTCCGGGACATGCTTATGGACAAGCTCGACAACCGCTATCCCGGCTATGGTTTCGCCAAGCATAAGGGCTACGGTTCCAAAGAGCATTTTGCCGCTTTGCGTGAGCTTGGGCCGTGCCCCATGCACAGGAAGACGTTCCGGGGCGTTTTGCCGGAACAGCAGACGGCGCGGCAGGGTTCGCTTTTGTGACCTTGCGGCAGGAAAAAGGGCGCGCCGGAGAGGATGCCGCCGCGGACTGGCTGGAAAAGGCCGGGATGCGGATACTCGCCCGCAATTGGCGCAGCGGTTCGTATGAACTGGATCTTGTCTGCCGGGACGGGGACGAACTGGTTTTCGTCGAAGTCCGTCTGCGCGGCAAGGGGAGCCTTGCTTCGCCTGAGGCGAGCATGACGCCCGCCAAATGCCGCAACGTGGTCAAAGCCGCCCGAGCCTACTTGTCCGCAAGCGGGGAATGGGATGTTCCCTGCCGATTCGATCTTGTCTGCGTCCGTGACGCGGGCGCAACCTTCGAACTGGATTATTACCGCCATGTCTTTGACATCTCCGAAATTATGGGTAGTGGCGACGCCGCTTGGCAACCCTGGTGATCTTTCTCCCCGTGCGCGGGAAGTGCTGGAAGGCGCGGATATGGTCCTTGCGGAAGATACCCGCCGGGCGGGGCTGCTGTGCCAGCGCTGTGGGGTGAAAGCCAAGCGGTTCATGAGCTTTCATGACCATAACGAAGAGAGCAAGCTGGACGAAGTGCTGGGCCTGTTGAACGAAGGCCGCACGCTTGCGCTTATTTCCGACGCCGGGCTGCCGTTGGTGGCCGACCCCGGCTACCGGCTGGTACGGGCCTGCCGCGCGGCGGGGATTCCCGTATCGGTGGTTCCGGGGCCGAGTGCGCCCGTGACGGCGCTCGCCGGGAGCGGCATCGCGCCGCAGCCGTTCGCGTTTTTGGGGTTCCTCCCCCGCAGCCGCTCGGATCAGGAAAAGACGCTGGCGCCCTTTGCCAATCTGGCATTGACGCTTATCTTCTTTGAACGTAAGGACCGATTGAGCGAAACGCTCTCTGCGGCCCATGCCGTGCTCGGTCCACGGGAACTTTGCATTGCCCGCGAACTGACCAAAACGCATGAGGAATACCTTCTCGGGCGGTTGGAGGACGGCGTCCCGGCGGGCGTTGAGTTGCTTGGCGAGATCACGGTGGTGGTCGGACCGGCGGAGGCCGGAGGCGTAACGGACAGGGAAGAGGTGCTTCGCCTCATCGCCGAGGAGCGGGAACTGGGCGGTTCGCCCCGGGACGTTGCGCGCCGGGTGCAGACCCGGACGACCGGATGGACGGTCAAGAGCATTTACGCGCTGCTGTCCGCAAGGAGGTAAGCTATGAGCGCCAAGAAATCGGGCGGCCCCCTTATTGGGGACAACCGTAAAGCCCGTCATATTTATGAATATTTGGAAACCATCGAAGCGGGTATTTCCCTGACCGGGCCCGAGGTGAAAAGCCTTCGTGCCGGGCAGGTGAACTTCACGGACAGCTATGTGGAGTTCAGGCGCGGCGAAGCGTGGCTGATCGGCCTGCACATTGCCCCGTATACGAATGCCGGGTACGTGGAGCAAAACGCGGACAGGCCCCGCAAGCTGCTGATGCACGCACAGGAAATCGCATCGTTTGCCGCGAAAGTGGAGCAGAAGGGCCTGACCATCGTTCCGGCGAAGCTGTATCTCAAACACGGGAAGATCAAGGTGGAGTTGGCTCTTGGACGGGGCCGCAAGCTGCATGATCACCGCGTGGAGCTGAAGCGCCGTGCCGAGACCCGGGATATGCAGCGTGAATTGCGCGGATAACGGCGCCATCGGGAAGTATGACGGGAAGGGACGCTTTCGGAGCGCTTCGTCAGCCGTGTTCCCTTTGGGATGTTCACGGGATGGAGGGCATACGATGGAGGCGGCGTTTGGGAAAGCCCCGCTCATTTCTCGCAAAGGGAAAAATACGGATGCCCTGGGCCGTTTTGCTTGACAGCCTGAGGGCGATCCCGTATAGAGATTCCCGTTGCTACGGCGACCTTTGGGGATGTAGCTCAGCTGGGAGAGCGCAGCGTTCGCATCGCTGAGGCCAGGGGTTCAATCCCCCTCATCTCCACCAGATTTTTGTCTCTTGCAGACGCAAAAGTCTCAAACCGATTGGTTTGAGACTTTTTGTTTATGCTCTATACTCGTTGTAGGAAGTTTCGCTACTTCATCTCGTACATATGCTTTCCATGCAGGATGTAGTAGATAACCAGCGCACAGAGCACCGTGCCGGACAAAGCGAGATACATGCCGTTGTAGCCGACGATCGGCACAAGGAAGCCGAAGAGATAGGGGCCGAGCCCTATGCCGAAGTCAAAGAAGATGAAGAACGTTGTAGTCGCTTGGGCAAAGCGGGAACGCGAAACCAGAGAGAGCGATACGGCTTGCCCTACCGACTGGAAGTTGCCGAAGCCCACGCCGAGGATGAAGCCGGAAAGGAGCAGCATCCAGCCGCGTTCCGCATAGGCCAGTAGAACGAGGGACAGTGCCGTCAAGAGAAAGATGGGGAAAAAGATGACGTTTTCGCCGCGGGTGTCGTACAGCCTCCCCGTTATGGGGCGGGTGGCCAGAGCCGCTAGGGCGTACAGCAGGAAGAACAAGCTTGCGGGGCCGGAAAGGCCCCTTTCGGCTGCGAACGAGGTCATGAAGGCTTGCACGCATCCGTAACCTAGGCAGGTTACCAGCGCTACGAAGGAAAAACGCACCACGCGCGGATCGATATAGCTGTTGAGGCTGAAGAGCGGACGATGGCGTCGCTGCATTGCCGGAAGCGTTCCCAATCCGAAAAAGATGGCGAGGCAGCCCAGCGCGATGCCGACGTTGATCCGCATCAGGGTCGCATACGCCATATGGCCGCTCAGGGTAATGCCGAGGAACGGCCCCAAAGCCAGCGCCAGCGCCGTGCTCATGCTGAACAGGCTGATGCCGAAGCCATGATGCTGCTGTGGGACCACATAGGCCACGATGGTCCCGGTAGCCGTACCGATAATCCCGACGCCGATACCGGCCAGAAGCCTCTGGATGAACAGCAGCGGCAGGGAGTCCGCCAGAAAGAAGCTTGCTATGCTGGCCGTATACAGCAGCAGCCCGGCGCACAGGATGCTCCGGCAGCCGAAAAACGACAGAAGGTTGCCCGTGACGAAACGCCCGGCCAGGCATCCGATGACCATGATGCCCGCGGTGAAGCCCGCTGTGCTCAAGCTCACGGCGTAGGCTTGCCGCGCATAGGTGGTGCTGGTGACGAATATCAGGTAATAGGCCGTCATGACCAGCAGGTTGATCAGAGTTACCACATTGAAGTTACGGTTGCATATCTCCCTCAGCGTTTCCCTTGTTCCCCGTTTTGACGCGTTTTCCGTCCGGTTGCGGCGGATGCGGCGATTCGGCATTGCAGGTTTCTCCTCTATGAAAATCGTTGCGTTCGCAACGACTATGTGTTTTCCTTCATACTGTCAAGCGAGGGTTCGGAGTCTTTTTTCGCTTCTCGCCAAGGGCGGCGAGGGCTGTTTTGCAGTCCGTGTTACCGGATGCATAAGATCAACAGGGAGGGAATGTTGGAACTGACTTGCAAATGGATCACTTTGGCCAATCGGTACTATTACATGTATCTCAGCAAGGCGCTCGCTCCGTATGGCATCAACACGAGCCAGTATCTTTTCATTGTCGTGCTGTGCAAGGAGCCGGGCATTACGCAGGACAAGCTGCCGGAGCGGATCGGCATCAACAAGAGCAACGTGACGCGCGGGTTGGCGCAATTGGAACAGGCGGGCTTTATCCGGCGTGAAACCAACCCGCAAGACAAACGTACGACCACTGTTTATCCGACGCAGCGGGCCCGTGATATCTATCCGCAGATCATGCGGCTGATTTCGGAGTGGGACTCCGCCGCCACCGGTTTGTTTTCCGATGAAGAGAAGCGGGCTCTTCAGGTCCTGCTGCAGCGCCTGACGGATTCCGCTAAAACATTCGGCAAGGAAGCCGGGGCATCGCCCTGTGATGGGGAGGAGTAGGTCTGAAAAAGGCTTCGGAGCTTTTCCTTTTTTCTCAGGCTCGTGTGTGGGGAAGTCATTTCTTCCGGCACACAGCTACTCCCGCTTTTTGGGGCTCCTTGCGGGGAGCCTGATGCGTGTGTTTTTGCACCGTCTGTGGACTCACACTGGTTGCTTTCTGTGAATGCAAGCCGATCGCGCACAGGCAAAGGCCCCTTTCTGTTCGACAACGGGAAGGGGCCTTTGCCTGTTTATGGATATTCCGGAGTACGGTGGTCATGCTAGTCGTTTCGTGGCCCTTGGGGCATGGGAGGCATCCCTTTGCCACCCGAGGGCAGGGCCTTTGTTTCCGTTTTGGGTACTTCCCCATACACGGCGAAGTGCCCGCGCCCGGTGTTTTTGATCTGGTACAACGCGGCGTCGGCCTTGGCGAACAGTTCGGCGTAGGTCTTGCCGTCACGCGGGAACAGGCTGATGCCGATGCTTGCCGAGATGACATAATCCTGCCCGAGGGTGACATGGGCCAGTTCGACGGAGAGCCGCCTGCATTTGGCTTTGAGGGTTTCGAGCCCATCGGAAAGGGAAATGTCCTTGGCGAGCACGACGAATTCATCCCCGCCCGTGCGCCCGACGATGTCCGTGGCGCGGAACGTCGCGCTCAGGGTAGACGCCACCGCCTTGATCACCGAGTCCCCGAACAAGTGCCCGAACGTATCGTTTGCGTATTTGAACTTGTCGAGATCCACAACGATGAGCGCGTGTTTTCTCCCCTCCTGCAACTCAAGGGAAACAAGGTGTTCCGTAGTGATCTTGTTGTAGATCTGCGTGAGCAGATCCGTGCTTGCTTCGTGGCGGAGGCGGTCTTCCTCGAGCTTCTGGTGGTGGATGTTCGTGAGCTGCCCGATGAGTTTGATGGCGCGCCCGGTTTCGTCACGGATGCTGCGGAAGCGGATTGAGTACCACTGATAGCCTTCTTTCGGCTGAAGCAGGCGGAGGGTGAGGGCGTAGGAATCGACCCCCTGTTCAATGCGGCGATAGGCCTCCTGAAGCGTTTTCGCATCCTCGGGCAGGAGCATGTTGAGCAGGTTGTCCTGATGCCGCCTGTAATTAGGGATGACCCGGGGCTTATGGAAAATGGTTTCGTAGCGTTCCGAGCACGTCATCTCGTCGGTGTCGTAGTCGTATTCGAAGATGATGTCGTTGGTCAGCTCCGCGACGATGCGGTTCCGCTGCTGTTCCAGCTCCAAAGCCCGCATGGTGTTTTTCTGCTTGCTGACGTCCACGAACACGCCCTGAAATACGGGCACGCCGTCGCGGTGTCCCACGAGGCTGGCTTGGAGATAGATCCAGACGACACCGCCGTCCCTGCGCAGGATGCGGTATTCGGTATGCACCGGGATGTTGCTTGCGAGGCTGGAACGGAACGCGCCGAGCAGGTGTGCCCGGTCGTCGGGGTGCACCACAAGCAGGGCTTCGTCGTGCACGTCCTGCTCATATTCCGCGTGGCTTCTCCCGGCAAGCGCGTAAAAACCGGCGTTTGCCCAGAGCACACGGAGGCTGTCCGTGAGTTCGAGCCGCGCCACCCCGCCTCTGACGCCGTTGATGACGGCTTCAAGCTCCTGCGAGGTTTCAGTCGCCCGGGCGCTGGCCTCTTCGGCCTCCCGTGCCCGTTCTTCCGCCATGCTGAAGCTTGCCTTGAGCCGCTGGACCATCGTGTTGAGGGCGCGGGCCAGCTTGCCGAGTTCATCCTCGCGCCGGATGTTTAGGGAACGATCGAGATCGCCCGAGGCTACGCGCTCGGCGAACTCCACCCCCTCTTGAAGGACACCGGTGACTTTACGCAGGATGAGGTAGATGAGCAGTGTGACGAGCAGCAGCGCGCCCGCGCAGCTCAGGATGATATCGCTGCGGAGGCTGCGTACCCCGGCGAGCATGGCTTCCTTGGATGCTGCGGCCACAATGATCCACCCGTTGGGCAGGGCCGTATAGGCGCTGTACATGATCTGCCCCTGCGGGTTCCTGTATTCCAGAAACCGATCTTTGTCCGCGGTGGCTTCCTTGATGAAGCGCTGTTCGGAGACATTGGCGGCGAACATCTTGTTACGGTCCCTGTGCATGATGACCGAGCCGCCCGGCGTGCAGACGAAAACGTACCCCATGCCGTTGAGGGTGACGGGATCGACGATAAGGCGCGTGAGGTGCTCCATGTTGATCGCGCCGACGAGCACGCCGGATACTTTGCCCCTGTCATAGATAGGGGTGGAGATGATGAACGCCTTTTCCTGCGTATAAGGAAGGACAAACGGCCCGTCGAGGGTTTGTGCGCCTTGCAATGCCTTTTGGAAATAGGGGGAGGTTTTCCGGCTGGTGGAGTTCTCGCCCGGATTGACGCTGGCGATCACGGTCCCCCTGCTATTGAGGACGGCCAGACCGTCGATGCTTGGGAAGTCGAACACGGCCCGCCGCAAATGACGGGTAAGGAGCTTGCTCCGTTCGCCCTCGGGGGATTCATCAGGGTTGCGGAGCAGCTCGATGATGGCGATGCGATCCGCCACTGTGAGCAAATGCTGGCGGGTGAGGTTCATGACGGTGGTGAGTTCGCGCCCCACGGCGTCGAGCGTGGAAATTTCAAGGATGCGGGTAGCCTCGGCCACAGAATCCCGGGCGTCGCTGTATGCCTTCCACCCGATGAAGGACGTGGCGAGCGTCACAATGACGCTGATGGGAATGATCATGCGCGCGATAAGTGACATCGTATCTTTCTCGTGTTCAAAACCAGTAGGGGGGAGGAGCCCTGAAGGGCGAAGAGGTGATTCGAGAGATGATACGCGGGGAAAAGGAAATGTAAACTATAATCCGGGCGGAAGCCTGCGGGGGCAAGGGGGGCCGCCGGAGCGGAGCGGCTAGGGGCGGAGAGGCCGTTTTGCTGAAAGGCGGTGTCCGGGCACCGGGATCGCCCCGCAGGGGAGCGGGTGAAACGAAAGCCCCGAAAGCCGGGCTTTCGGGGCGAACCTATCTGCGCGTCTTGCGCCAGCCGTCAAAGCGTTCCTGAAATATTTTTGAATCTTGCCTGGTCCGTGTGGATACCATCCAGAGGAAGACGCAGATTGTGAGGGCCACAAGGCCCACAAGGGCGAGCAGGATGTATACGATAACCGTCAGAATGGCAAAAATCGTTTCCATAGGGTTGCCTCCATGTCCAATCTTAGCAGAGAACGGCTCCGCGTCAAAGAGGACCCAAGGGTACGGGCGGGGAAGGCGTAAGGGGGAAGATTCCGGACATGCAGCCGACGGGATGGGGGACGGCCCGCCATACTGCGGCGTGCCCCAACATCCTTGACTTTAGCGTGTTCAGAGCTATTGTGAAGACAGAAGGAAAAGGCGTTTCCTAATCACTTCATTACGGAGGCATCATCTATGGAAGTGAAGAAGGTTCTCTGTGCGGTGGACTTGGAAGACACGATTGCCCCTTCCGTTGAATATGCGAAGATGATGGCGTCCATGACCGGGGCCTCCATTCTGGTTGCCTATGTCATCCCGGCTCACACGCCGTATGAGGATGTGTATCTTTCCGTCAACAACCAGCCGAATGAAGTGAACAATCCCAACGAAACCATCCAGAAGTCCATGAACGCCCTCTTGGCGGAACAGTTCGCCGGGATGGATGCCACGGGAGTCATTCTTGTGGGGCGGCCTTCCGAAGAGCTGGTAAAGCTGGCTGAAGAGAAGGGAGCCAGCCTCATCGTCATGGGCACGCACGGGCGGGCGGGGTTTGACCGTCTGCTGTTCGGGTCCGTCGCCCATGAAGTGGTGCGGGCCGCGCCATGCCCGGTGATGACCGTCCGGCCCCCCATGCCGAAGAAGTAAGCGATAAGGGTGCCCTTCCGATTGGGGAAGGGCGCTTTTTTTACGCCCTGAGCCCATCCGGTCAATCGCCCTCCCCGGAAGGAGGCGACTCTTGGAGTCTTGCCTGGGCGTTTCCGGAAAGGCGGGCTTTTTCCTCCCGCTTCAGTGTACGGTTTTCCGCGAATTGATTGACGATCATGGCGACGATGACCAGTGAGTACATGTACGCGATCAAGGCCACGAGGATGGTGGCGTTCTTGGCGACCCATGTATGGGGCGTGATGTCCCCGTAGCCGATGGTCAGGATGGTCACGTAGCTGAAATAGAACAGATCACGGAAACCCTGCCCGCCGGGCGTGAGCCCGGAAAACGAGCCCGGTTGATGGAACTCCACGGCGACGAAGACGAAAAAACCGCAGTACCCGATGAGGAGCAGGCCGCACAGCGCCGCGAGCACGCTTTCCCGGTCCACCAGCGGGGCCGTGTAGATCTGCCGGAAGAGTTCGAGCGTCACCCACCCGAAGAACACGACATAGGCGAATACAAGATACTCGCGCAGATTCAGGGGCGTGAAGCTGTCCAGCAGGCGCCCGACGATGAGCAGGCCGCCGAGGAAGATCAACAGGGTCAAGAGGTATCCCTTCCGCCGGATATCGAAGAGGGAGATCCCCGCGATGAGCTGGATCGGCAGGTAGATGGTCTGCGCGATGCCGTCGTAGATGTCTTCGGGGAAGAAGATGTTGACGACGATCGTGCACAGGAGTGAAGCGAAGAGAAGGTCGAAACGATACTTGTAGGCTTCCGATCGGATGTGGTGCGGATGCTCGGGCATGGGCGGCGATCCCTCGTTGGAGGATTGAGCGGGTGCGCTTCCGTTCTTAGGAGAAAAATGCGCGGCGGTATAGGGGAATATCCGGAGATCCGCCGTGAAAATGAAGCAGGTATAAAAGAGGTTGCGGCGCGGCCTGATTTGAACGTGATGAAAAGGGGAAAGGGGGTGTCCATAACCCCGGGGGCATGGCGGCGTTCCTTCGGTGGCCGGAGGCCCAGGGAGGCGGAAAAAGCTGAAAAGTATGGCGGGAGCATTTGCGAAATGCCGACTGGACAGATATGCTCCCATGCGCCTGAGCGCGCCGGGGAGAGGCGCTTTCCTTGGCGCTGTGGGGATGTGCACGGGCGGTTCCGGGGGGAGATTCGCCAGACAACGGAGGGGAATGGTGAGAGCGGTCCGCACGTTTCGGGGGAGAAACGTCTACGTTTTGTGTCTCCTTGGCAGAGATATAAATAATCTATAACTATTTAAAATAATAAATTTAAAAATATTTTCAATATTTTTTACCATCAATCATACCAACGTTTTTTGCGGGTGAGGTCGGACTTTTGGGGACGGCCTTGCCCTTTCTTTTTGCCATGCCCTGAAAGGCATCCGTGTAAAAGCTGAAACGCGACGTATATCCAGGCGCGTGTGCGCAACCTGTCCATACCTAACTACAAGCAAATGCACGCTTTCTCCGCTTGTTGCAACCATCTCGCATAGCAGTTCGCGTTCCGTATCTTTTTGTATGTGTTTGTGCGGCGGAATGGAAAGGCGGGGCAAGAGGAGGTAGCACTACCTCAACGCATGAGGTCTGTTACTGTTTCGTCTGATTCGATAATTTTATAATTATTTTGGAAATTTTTCCAAAACATAAACATTGGTGACATGGCCTCGCTGATAAACATCAGTTCAACGGGAGATAGAAGTTCAACATCTCCCATTTTGACATAAAGCCTTCTCAGTTTTTCGCCAAGCCAATATTCGAGCAGTCGTGCCGGGATGGCATGCATTTCATTCATGGGATCATTTTGTAGAAGGTGTCGATCCGGATCGTTTTTGGCGTCCATGAAGAACTCAAACAAGGTGGTTTGCCCCATTACGCCCATAGCGTCATAGACTTTATTGCGTAGTCTTAATGCTTGAGGCAGGGGAAACAGATTGAACAACGCCTTTGAGCATTCAGCAACAGTGGCATTGAATAAGCCGTCAGAATGTGGAGCCAAGTCGTCTATCATGACTGTATCTTTTAAAAAATAATGCAAGAAGTCTTTTTTAATGTTATCGTCATTTTCTGCTGCCCAGTGATTTATGTGGACACAAAAGACTATGGCGGCGGCACTTTCGCTCATTTTTTTCTTGAACAAGCCGAACATGTTGTAATCTCCATTTGTTTAATCAAGTGCGTGAGAAGCATCACGCCGAATGCGCTGCCTTGGGGGTGTCCAGAGGGCAGGCCCTTGGCAGGCTTTGAGACGGTGTGTCACAGCCGTCATCCTGTACTCCCCTCGCGAGCCTACGCAGAAACGATATACGCAGAAGTCATCTTTGGGAAGTCCTTGAACTTACAATGGGCGGCGGGCTGTTCAGGCTTCTGTTTTGCGGTCACAAGCGAAACGGTCGCCCACACTTTGCATAGCAAAGTATAGTGGGCTAGACTTTTGGCTTTCGCAAAGACCGGAAGCAGACGCGCTCACCATTTTTCATGTCGCCAAATCCGGGGCTGTTCCGCCCTTTTTTTCTCCTGGCACACGAAGAGGGGCGGCGCGGTTTTTGTGAGCGATACCCAAGGAAATATCGCGCTGCAAAAAGCCGTGCCGCCCCGATGAGTCAGCGTTAGCTGTGGCTTACTGTTTCTCTTTCAGTGCCGACAAGTAGTCGGAAAACTCCTGTATCATTTTGCGACGTTCCGGCAGGTATTCTGCATAGTTGTAGGCCGCCCGCACTCCGTTGCGCTCACTGTGCGCAAGCTGGCGCTCTATCCAATCACGGTTGTAACCAAGTTCGTTCAGCAAGGTAGAAGCCATTGAGCGGAAGCCGTGAAAGGTCATTTGCTCCTTGGTGTACCCCATACGGCGCAGTGCCACCACCAGCGTTCCCTTGTGCATATGTGGCTCGCTCTTGCTCCCGCCGGGGAATACATAGCGTCCGCTGCCAGAAAAATTGTGCAATTCGCGCAGAATAATTAAGGCTTGCCGGGAAAGCGGCACGATATGCACCTGTCGCATTTTCATCCGGGCTGCCGGGATACGCCATTCGGCTTTTTCAAAATCGATTTCCGCCCATTCCGCGCCCGCAAGCTCACCAGCTCGCACGAATACCAGCGGGGCAAGCCGCAGGGCGCATTGCACGGCGTAGCGGCCTGAATAAGCGTCCAGGGCCCGGAGCAGAGCGCCGATTTCTTTTGGCTCGGTTATGGCGGCATGATGGTTTATCGGCTCCGGTGTGAGCGCCCCGCGCAGATCGGCGGCAACGTCTCTTTCCGCTCTGCCTGTGGCGATAGCGTAGCGAAAAATGCGCCCGCTTTCGCGTAAAGCCCGGTGCGCCGTGGTCAGGGAGCGGCCTTCAATGCGCCGCAGTATGTTGAGCAGTTCGGGAGCGGTAACGGCGCTGATGGGCCTTTTCCCAATGGCGGGGAACAAATGAACTTCCAGCCTGCTCTTGATAACCGCCGTGTAATGCGGAACCCATGAGCCGGAATACTTGTCCAGCCATTCCCGCGCCACGGCTTCAAAGGAGTTTCTTGCGGCTTCCACCGCCGCCGTTTTTGCGGCCCGCTTTGCGGTACTGGGGTCTATGTTGTCTACCAGCAGCTTTTTTGCGTCCTCGCGCCGCTCCCGCGCTTCTTTCAGGCCGATAGCCGGATATGGCCCGATAACCAATAACTTTTGCTTACCTCCAAAACGGTAGGCCATGCGCCATGATTTTTTGCCTGTGGGCGTGACGTACAGGAACAACCCGCCGCCGTCCGAAAGTTTTTGCACCTTGCCGTTGCCGTTTACCCGCCGTATGCCAACGTCCGTCAGTTTCATGCAGCCTCCCGCCTTCTTGATAAAAAGTAGCGTCCCGCACTGAAATGCTGTATGATGCCTTATTCGGAACAGACCAGCATTACAGGTCATCAGTGAAGAATTGATACCAAGAACGTACCAACAAGTCTACCAACAATGGACAGGGATTTTAGGGTATCAAAGTGGACGAAAAACGGAAATAATTTCCGCATATTTGTATGAAATTATTGAATTTTATGGCTGTACAGAGATGTGGCTGGACTGACTACATATCTCCTTGGCATTTTTGCGCTTTCGGTTCTGGTCGCGCTCTCCTTCCTGGAGTTCAGGAGCGAAAACCGGGAACGTATCCAGGCCGTCAACAACGCCTATCTTGAAGAGATTGCCCGCCAGTCCAATCTCCGTATCTCCATCAGGATGAATGCCGCCATTGCCTATACGGTCATGTTCGCGGAACTTTTTTCATCGGTAGAGCGTCTGACCGGGCCGGATGCCGCGGCTTTGCTGCAAAACATGGCGGGCCATTACGACTTCCACGATGTCCGCGTGTTCACGCCCGATGGGAATGGCCGCGATTTGGAAGGTTCCGTCCGTGTGGAGCCCGGCGAGCCGTGGTTCCAGGACGTGCTGCGCGGCAATCACGACGTGCGTTTCATCCGTAACGCGCATGGCCCGGACAATCTGCTCTTTTATTCGCCCGTCATCAGGGGCGGGGAGATCGTCGGCGCGGTAGCCGGCGTGTATGATATGGCCATCCTCTCCCGGATCATGGATCTGAGCTACTTTCACGAGCGCGGCTACAGCAATATCCTGACGTCCAGCGGCGAGTCGGTCACGACCTCGCGCCACACGTCGAACATCATCGGCGGCAGTGAAAACGGGCTGGAAGCGTTTGAAGCCAACGCCGTAATGCTGGACGGCTATACCTTTGAAGGGCACAGGACGATGCTCCGTGACGGGACGTCGGGTTTCATCCGGTTCTCCGTGGGCGGATACGGGCGCACGGCCTATATCACGCCGCTGGGCATCAACGACTGGCGCCTTGTGACCATCGTGCCCGACGCCGTCACCGAGGACATCTGCGATCCGATCAACCGGGGCGCGTTGTCGTTCTCCATCAAACTTTTCCTTGCTTTTGTGATGAGCGCCATGCTCATCAGCTTCATCATCTTCCGTACCCGGCGGGAGGTGGAGGGTGTGAATCAGGAAAGGGACTCGATGGCCGACATTTCACCGGGCGGCATCGTAAAGTGTACGCGCGATGATTTCCGGATGCTCTATATCAATCAGGGATGCCTGGAGCTTGCGGGCTATTCGCGGGAAGAGCTGGAAGACAGGTTCCAAAATGTGTTTCTCGGGGTCGTATACCCTGAAGACCGGGATCGGCTTACCGCTCTGATGCGGGAATGCGGTTCGGAGCCGCTGCAATGCGAATACCGCATCGTGACGCGTTCCGGCGAAGTGCGGTGGATTCTGCACCGTATGCGCCTTGCGGCGGAGCAGCGCGGCGCGGCGTGCCTCTATTGCAGCATGACCGACATCACGGACGCCAAGGAAGCGGAGTTGAAGCTCCGCATGAGCAACGAGCGTTTCCTGATCGCCATTTCCCATACCGACGACACGCTGTTTGAATATGTATACGCCACGGGGCGGATCATGCGCATAGCCGGGAAGGGGGCCTCCCTGACTGAGACGTCGCTATACGAAGCGATGGATGAGATCGGCATGGACGAAGAGAGCAGGAAGGCCATGGAGGGCGTCCTGGAGACATTGCGGTCCGGGGAAGCCTCGGCCTCCGTGGTGATGCGCTCCGGAAACGGCTGCAGCCGATGGTTCCGCGTCACGCTGACCAATCTTTTCGATGACGAGGGCCGCCCGTACTCCGCGCTCGGCACGCAGGAAGACATTACCGAACTGAAGGAAGCCGAGCTCCGTTTTGCCCGGGAGGAGCGGTATCGGGAGGCCATGCTGTCCAAGACGATAGCGTCTTATACCGTGAACCTGACGCGGGACAGGCTGCTGTCCCGGTACGCGGATGGTGAAGAGCTGGGCGTGGAAGAGCCGGACGCGTCAGCCGCCGCACGGTTCCGCAAGGCTGTGGAGGTGTCCGTACACCCCGAAGATCAGCAGGGCGTCCTGCGTTTCTATGCCACGGAATCCCTGTTGCAGCTGTACGCGGCGGGGCAGGGGGAAACGTCGCTGGAATACCGCACGCTGCGCGGCGACACCTTCATCTGGGTGTCCGCCTCCGTTAATCTGCTGAAAGATCCGGCCTCCGGGGATCTGCTGGCTTTTGGTTACCTGACGGACATCACGGAACGGCGGCAGCGCGAGGCTGAATTGGTCTATAAGTCGGAGCGGGACTTCCTGACGAAGCTGTATAACCGGTCTGCTGTGGAAAAACGGTTTTCCGAGTATGCGGCCTCGGCCTCTGGGGACGGATTGCTTGCCTTCTTCAGCATGGATTTGGACGGGTTCAAGAATGTCAACGATACGCTGGGCCATCTTGAGGGCGACACGCTGCTGCAATTGGTCGCGCGGGAACTGGAGTCGTGTTTCCGTGAGGGCGACATTGTGGGCCGCTTGGGCGGGGATGAGTTCATTGCGCTCATGCATGGCGTCTCAACCCGGGAAATCATTGAGCGCAAGGCTGAGGAGCTGTGTGCGCGCATCCGGTCCATCCGCAAGGCGCACCCCCGTTACAGCGGGGTTTCGGTAAGCATCGGCGTGGCCATTGCCCCGGAACATGGGGATTCGTTCGAAGAGCTGTATGCCAAGGCTGATGTCGCCTTGTACCACGCGAAGCAGGGCGGGCGGGATCGCTTCGTCATATACGGCGGGGAATAAGGCCCGGATCCCGCAAAGAAGGCGGGCACGGGCTGTTGACAGGAGTGCCGTGAGCATGGAAAATCGGTTGTCTGATGGATGCCGCCGTCTGAGGGCTGGCGGAGCCGAATGATTTGCATTGCCGGGAGACAGGATGTTGACGCTGGAAGAGATTCGTGCACATTTTCGACGGCATGACCCCGTGTCCTCCTCGTTGGGGATTGAGGTGCTGGACGTGGGAAGGGAGTACAGCCTCGTCGAGATGCCGCCGCATGGATGCCAGCTCAACGGCATGGGAGCGGTGCACGACGGAGCCGTTTTCGTTCTGGCGGATGTGGCGTTTGCGGCGCTTTCCAATGCGAACGGCCTGTACTGCACGAATGCCCAGACCTCCATTTCGTTTGTGCGTTCCGGTCGCGTGGGGCCCCTGCGTGGGGAAGCGCGTGTGCTCCGTTCGGGAAAGCTGCTTTCCACATATGAGGTCCGGGTAACCGATGCCGAAGGGAGTCTTGTGGCTGTGGCGACCATAACAGGCTATGGCGTCGGCGCGCGGCTTCCTCTGGGGGATGCATAGCGTTTGCGGGTTCCGCATCGGGTGTTCCGTTGCGGGGTGTACTCAAAGAAGGAGGAGGGCGCCGTGTCTGTCGCCGCCATGTGGTTTATTCTGGGCATAATCTTGCTGGCCGTGGAGCTGGTGTCTCCCGTGTTCGTGCTGTTCTTTTTCGGCCTTGGCGCGTGGGCGGCGGGGGTGACGGCGCTGTTCGTGGATGATCTGGCCATTGAAGTGGTCGTCTTCGGAGCCTCGTCCGTTGTGTTTCTCCTTTCGCTGCGTCGGTTGTTTGTCCGCAGCTTTCGCGGAAAGACGCAGATTTCATCGGATGCCGCGTCCGTGGGGCTGCCGAATCTGCACGCCGGGAAAATGGGGACGGTAACCCGGCCCATTCCGGTAAACGGGGTAGGGGAGATTTCGGTGGGCGGCAGTTTTTGGCGCGCGGTGTCCCCGGAAGCGCAGCCGGAGGGGGCGCAGGTGCGTGTCTTGGGGCATATCCCCGATGACGAACTGACGCTTGAAGTGGTTTCCGGTGGCGAAAACTCCCAGAAACCTGCGTAGCTATTCAAACATGGAGAGCATAATATGCTTGATTTGATCGGTTCTTCGTTGACGGTTTTCGTTTTCTTGGCGTTGCTGGTTATTTTCGTCCTGTTCAAGACGGCGCTTGTCGTGCCGAACCAGCAGGCGGTGGTGGTCGAGCGGCTCGGCAAGTTCCACGCCGTTCTGTTCGCGGGCTTTCACATCCTCATCCCCTTCATTGACGCCGTGGCCTACCGCCGCTCCCTGAAAGAAGACGTCCTGGACGTGCCCAAACAGACCTGCATCACGAAAGACAACGTGAGCGTGGATATCGACGGCGTGCTTTACCTTCAGGTGGTGAACCCCGAGAAATCCGCCTATGGCATCAGCGATTACATGTTCGGTTCCGTGCAGCTTGCCCAGACGGCTTTGCGTTCCGCCATCGGCAAGCTGGAATTGGACAGGACTTTTGAGGAGCGCAGCACCATCAATCAGGAAGTCATCTCCGCGCTGGACGCAGCCACCGCGCCGTGGGGCATCAAGGTGCTGCGGTACGAGATCCGTGACATCACGCCGCCTTCAGGGGTCATGCAGGCGATGGAAAAGCAGATGCGCGCCGAACGTGAAAAGCGCGCGCTCATCGCACAGTCCGAGGGCGAGATGCAGGCCCGGATCAATATGGCGGAAGGCGCTAAGGCCGCCGCCATAGCCGAATCCGAAGGCAAGTTGCAGGCGATGAAAAATCAGGCCGAAGGCGACGCCGTACTGATCCGGGCGGTTGCGCAGGCCACCGCCGACGGCCTTGCCACCGTCGCCGACCAGATGGAAAAGCCGGGCGGTACGCAGGCGGCGAACCTGCGCGTTGCGGAAAACTATCTGGAACAGTTCGGCAAGCTCGCCAAGGAGGGCAACACCATGATCCTGCCCACGGATCTGGCGAACATTTCCGGCCTCGTCAGCAGCCTCACTTCGGTGATCAAGCAAGCCAAGGCGTAAGAAAGAAATCACGAACAGGGCGGCTTCGGCCGCTCTTTTCGTGCTGGCTCCGGGGGAGCGGCGGATCGTAGGTGCGGGCGAGGCTTCGCGGGGCTCACCGGGCCTGCATGATGGAGCCGTGAGCCCGGAACGGCGGTATTGTTTTGATTATAGCCCCTTATACTAAAAGGTTTTTCCCGTGCCTCATGCTACGGTTCTCCCATACCAAAGCATTGGAGGCTTATTATGCAGAATAAATGGCATGAACACTCCGTTGGCAACATCGTGGTGAATTTCCCTCTGTCTTCCGCCATATTCCGTGCTGCGGGCATCGACTACTGTTGCGGCGGTGGGCGTCTGCTCGGCGAAGTCATCAAGGAACAGCGCCTTGTCGACAGCAACATTTATAAAGCGCTGGATGAGCTTGCCGCCCGCACGGAAAAGCCCGCTGAGCCTTTTTCCGAAATGAGCGCCGAACGGCTCGTGGAATTTATCCTGACGAAGCACCACAGCTATCTGTGGGGAGCGCTTCCGGAAGCGCACGAACTGATTGTGAACGTGCTCAAGGCCCACGGAAGGCGCCATCCCGAGCTGTACGACGTGTATAAACTGTTTGGACAGTTGTCGCATGAGATGGAACCGCACCTGATCCGCGAAGAAACGGAACTCTTCCCGGCCATCGCCAACAGTGAGGCGAAGGAACACTGCCAAGCTCTGGTGCATATCCTGGAAGAGGAGCACGAAGCCGCGGGGACTCTGCTCAAAAAGCTCCGCCATGCCACAAACGACTACAGCGTCCCCTGTGACGGATGCGATACCTTCCGCGAACTGTACAAGAAACTTACTGAAATCGAAGAAGATACCTTGCAGCACTACCATCTTGAAAACAACATCCTCTTCAAGAAAATTCTTGCGTAGTCCGTTGGAATCGTAAGAGGTTTACTCCTGTGGAGGACAGCCCGCCCGTCCTGTGTCTTCGCCGTGGCTCAGAGGATGGCGTCTCCGGTTACGGGGTGGCGCTGAACCCCAGTCGGGCGGGAAAACGGAAGGAAGAGTGGCTTTCGCTGAAATTTCTTCCGAAAGGGTGTTCAGGGTCTAGTGAAGGTTCCTTCATGGGAGTTCGAGTCTCCCCTTCGGCACCATAAGAAAGCAAGCGGGCTGACAGAGCAATCTGTCGGCCCGTTTTTTTTTGTATTCTCCGTAAGTTCTCTTCAGGAAGAATGGCTCGACGCAGCCTCTTGGGTAGGGGCTATTGCTCAAGGCGAGCAAGAGATGTGCAACGAATCGGTTTTGATTGGAAAGTATCTTACTCGTACTTGGACAAAAGAATCTTGTTGCAAGCATAGAATCGAAGTAGATCGCTATCGTTACAGTTTTCCAACTGAACAAGTAGATCTTCCCTGAGTTCTTTCGTGGAACGTTTGAATTCCTCAAGCGCGAACAGTTCTTCCACGCTGACCGACAATGCCGAAGCTATTTTCTCCAAGGTTAATAACGTCGGGTTACCGGTCCCTCGTTCGATGGCCCCAATGTGCTGTAAAGACAATCCGGATTTGTCCGCTAATTGTTCTTGCTTCAGATCTCGTAAGAGGCGTAACCGACGAATATTTTTCCCAAATGACTTCTGGTAGTCGCTCATAGAATCCTCCAATTGAGGAGAATAGCCTTGAGCTGATGATATTTTTAGCAACTATACTAGATTTAAATGTTGAAAATAATAGATATACATTATATTTTTTCTTATCCACTGCTCAAGGGCACAATTAGCGGTCCACCCGATCAAGATCAACAACAGAATCAGACCGAGGGATAAGATGAGCGATCAAGAAATAAAGAGCATTTTTGACGGACAAATGGAGAGGATACACTTGGTAACAGGTACGCGCACCCAGCTTGAGTTGGCCAATTTTTTGGGAATACGGCGATCCTCAATTGTAGATGCTAAGAAACGTGGTAGGATACCCTCAGATTGGCTCGTTACCATTATGCGCATCAAAGGTGTTCACCCGGAATGGATTCTGACGGGTGATGGCACTTGTTCTATCTTACCTTCGGAATCTTGTGGCTATTATGAGACAGCTGATGTCGCACAAGAACGGAGAGTTAAGCAAGAAGCTTTGCGCAGACTTTCATCCAAGGACCTTACTGACGAATTGTTGCGCCGTATTGTTGTTTCTCAGAACAAACATTTTACCAGTTAGCTGGAATCATCTGTAAAATAGAGTGTTTTAAGAGCTCTTGAGTGCTTAGTATGATAATACGTATTGCCCCCGTTTCCTGGTTGATTCATGAATGGGTACAATGTGTTACAGCCTTATGCGATAATGAATACTAAATTCTTCTGAGAAGCTTCTCAAAGGATTGACGGCTTTTCAGGATCGGGCTATTTTCATGCATATACATGGAGTTTCTATGGAGTCCCTCACGAAGGAATACGCTTCTCCTGTCTGCGTCTGTATGCAGCTCCGCAAAGCCGGGCGTGTTGTTACGCAGATTTACGATCGCTGCCTGCGTCCCGTGGGCATCCGGGGAACACAGTTTGCGCTGCTGAAACGGATCGCCTGTATGCGTCGGCCGTTCATCACGGATATCGGCAAGGTACTGTGCATGGATCAGACCACGGCGACCCGGAATATCGGGCTGTTGGAGCGGGCGGGGTTTGTTGCCGTTGGCGTGCATCCTGACGATGCCCGGAAGAAGGTGGTGGAACTGACGCCAGAAGGGCAGGCCAAGCTGGAGGAAGCCTTTCCCCTGTGGGAAGAGGCGCAACGGGAAATCAGGGAATACCTCGGCGACGACAGACTGGGCAATCTGTGCTCCCTGCTTCAGGTTCTGAGCGATTTCTCCAGCGAATGAAGGTTTTTCCTGCTCCATGTACATCCTCAATAAAGGATAAAGGAGGCTTTTTATGAACGTACTGCTTATCAACGGCAGCCCGCACAAGAAGGGCTGCACCTACACCGCTCTCAGCGAAGTGGCAGGACAGCTTGAGAAAAACGGCATCGGATCGAATATCGTGCACATCGGCTCGAAGCCCATTCGGGGCTGTATCGCGTGCGGCGCTTGCCGGGAAACCGGGCTGTGCGTGTTTGACGACGATCCGGTCAATGAGTGCTCAGGGCTCTTGAAGGCGGCGGATGGCCTTGTCGTGGGCTCGCCCGTCTACTATGCGGCTCCCAACGGCGCGCTGTGCGCTTTCTTGGACCGCCTGTTCTATATGAAAAGCGGAGCCTATGCCTACAAGCCCGCTGCCGCCGTGGTCAGCTGCCGCCGTGGCGGGGCCAGCGCGGCTTTTGATCGCCTGAATAAATATTTTACCATTTCCTGTATGCCCATCGTGTCCTCGCAGTATTGGAACTCCGTGCACGGCAATACGCCGGAGGAAGTGAGGCAGGACAAGGAGGGGTTGCAGATCATGCGGACGCTGGGCGACAACATGGCGTGGCTGCTCAAGTGCATTGAGGCCGCCAAGGGGACCGTGCCCTATCCGGTGCGGGAGCCGTGGACACCCACGAATTTCATCCGTTAGGCTTAACCGCAAACACGACGACGGGTTCGCGCAAGCGGATCTTTGATACGGGCCCGCATTCCTCGGAGTGCGGGCTCTGCCGTCATGAAAACGAAACAGAGATATGCTTTTGTGGCTCCCGGCAGGAATAGAATTCTCTGTGGGATGATGATTTTTCGGGAGTAGAGCAGACAAATGGCGAGGCGGATTGGATCGCTTCCCAAGATATCGTTTGCCGTCTGGGGAAAAGAGCGCTACTGGATTCTAACACGTCAACGTTACGATTCTGTGACAATGCCGATATGATAGGTTCCCCAAGGGGAACCGCCCGGGACAAGAGGGAAAGGGGCGGCACATGGCGGAGAAAGAACGCGCTTCTCGGCAGGTCATCGTTATTTCATTGATCACGGCGGCCTGTTTGATCGGCGACTCGATGCTGTACATCGTGCTGCCCATCTGTTTCGCCCAGGCCGGGCTGTCCTCCTTATGGGAAGTGGGGATTATCCTGTCGGTCAACCGGCTGGTGCGGCTCCCGCTCAATCCGATAGTGGGCTGGCTGTACCGCCATATCAGTGATCGGACCGGCATTTTCATCGCCACGGTACTCGCCACCATCACCACCTTCAGTTACGCCTTTGCGGACGGCTTTGCCGTCTGGCTTCTTCTGCGCTGCCTGTGGGGTATCGCATGGACACTGTTGCGGCTTGGCGGCTTCTATTGCATCCTGAATGTATCGTCCGACGATAATCGCGGCTATTTCATGGGGTTGTATAACGGCCTGTACCGGATCGGCAGTCTGGCGGGGATGCTCCTCGGCGGGATTTTCGCGGACTGGCTCGGTTTTTCCGTGACGTGCATGTTGTTCGGCGCGTGTACCGCCGTGACCATTGTTCTCGGGCTCATCTATGTGCCGCGCGGAAACAGCGGCGTCCCGGCCGGAACGCAAGCCGAGGAGCGGCCTTTGACGTGGCTGTGGAAAGACGGCACGGTCCTGTGGGTCATGGCGACGGGGCTTGTCGTGGCGCTTATCTATCAAGGCCTGTACGCCTCCACGCTCAGCGAGCTCATCCGTATCCATTTCGGGAGCAGCGTTACCCTGCTCGGCGGGGTGGTCGTGGGCGCGGCAACGCTCGGGGGTGTCCTGCAAGCCATCCGCTGGGGGTGGGAGCCGTGGCTGGCTCCGGGGATCGGCGTATTGTCCGATCGCCGCTTCGGTCGGCAATCCATGATGGTTGTCTCGCTGGCGTTCGGGGTGGTCGTGTTCGGGCTCGTCGCCTTGAGCCTGCCCCTGCCTTTGTGGCTCCTTGCGTTGATCGGCATCCAGCTTACGGGGACGTCACTGACCACGATAGCCGATTCCGTGGCTTCGGATACGGCTTCCGTACGGGGAGGGCGGGTATTCATGATGTGGTACTCGTTCGCCGTGGATCTCGGTGCGGCGATCGGGCCGATCCTCGCCTACCTGCTCAATGACATGTGGGGGATGGATACGGCTTATGCGGGCACGGCGGTCCTTCTGCTGATCCTTGCCGTGAAGTGGTACTGGTCGGCTCCGCTGCTCAAACCCTTTGTCCGGCGCTCCGCCTGACGGGAAATACGCCTTCCGGCGCGCGGCCGTTTTCATTGTCTTGGGGCTCGGTGCTTCCCGTGAAATCCCTTTCTTGCCTATAGCTCCCACTGCCTATCAATAATCTACAATCCCGCTTCCGGTTTGTCCCGAGCGGGATTTTTTTGTATGTATTTGGGACTCGTACATTGTTATTATTTGGGATTTATTATCTTTTTTCTGCTTTGTAGCATAATCTCCGCACAACCGTCTCTTCTTTTCTCCACGATCGACAAAAAGCGGACACGCCCGCGTCACACGGCTCCTCCACTATGCGCCCAACGACAAGTGAGGAGTTCAACATGATCCACATAGATACTCTCAGCAAAACATTTTCAGGCGGAAAGGGGCTTGACCGGGTCAGCCTGCACATCAAGCCCGGCGAAATGGTCGCGCTCATCGGCTCGTCCGGTTCCGGAAAATCGACCCTGATGCGCCATATCGCGGGGCTCATGCCCGGCGACGCCGACGGAGGGCGGATCGAGGTCGCGCAGCACCTCATTCAGGACAGGGGCGTGATCAGCCGCGACATCCGAACCATGCGGGCGGAAATCGGCATGGTCTTCCAGCAGTTCAATTTGGTAGATCGCATGTCCGTGTTGCGCAACGTCATGCTCGGCGCGCTGTCGCGCACGGCGCTGTGGCGCAGCCTGCTGGGCTTCTTTCATGAAGAGGACGCCCGGCTTGCCTACAAGGCGCTGGCCCGCGTCGGCATCATGGAAAAGGCGCATCAGCGCACTTCCAACCTCTCCGGCGGGCAGCAGCAGCGCGCCGCCATTGCCCGCGCCCTTGTGCAGCGCGCCCGCGTCCTGCTGGCGGACGAGCCCATTGCCTCGCTTGATCCGGAATCGTCCCGCAACGTTATGGAAACGCTGCGCGATCTGAACCAGAAGGACGGGCTCACCGTGCTCGTGACCCTGCATCAGGTCGACTACGCGCTGTCCTTCTGCCCCCGCACCATCGCCTTGAAGCATGGCCGGGTCGTGTACGACGGGCCGAGTGCGGAACTGACCCCCGCCTTCCTCAAGCGCCTCTATGGTACGGAATGCGACTCCCTGTTCGCCCGCCCGGAAAGCGACATCCGGCGGAATCCGCCCCTGACGCAGGTTCAAGTGGCCTAACCCTCAACAACAAGGATTTGCCATGTTTTCACGTTTCCTGATCGCCGTTGCGGCGGCGGTCGTCGTCCTTGGCGGTTCCGTTTGTGCCAACGCTGCGGAAGTCCTGAACTTCGGCATCATCTCCACGGAATCCTCCCAGAACCTCAAGCAATTGTGGGACCCCTTCCTCGCCGACATGGAAAAGGCCACCGGCTTCAAGGTCAAGGCGTTCTTCGCTTCGGACTACGCCGGGATTATTGAGGGGATGCGCTTCAAAAAGGTCGATCTCTGCTGGATCGGCAACAAGGGGGCCATCCAGATGGTGGATCGTTCCGACGGTTCCGTTTTCGCCCAGACCACGGCGGCGGACGGTACGGACGGCTACTACTCCCTGCTTGTGGTGAACAAGGAGAGCCCGCTCAAGAGCGTGGACGACGTGCTCAAGAACGCGGCTGGGCTTCGTTTCAGCAATGGCGATCCAAACTCAACCTCCGGGTTCCTTGTGCCCGGCTACTACGTGTTCGCCAAGAACAACGCCGACCCGAAGAAGATTTTCAAGAACGTGGTTGCCGCCAACCATGAGTCCAACGCGCTCGCCGTCGCCAACAGGCAGGTGGACGTGGCGACCTGCAACAACGAAGCCATCGGCCGTCTCGAAATCGCCCATCCTGAAAAGGCCGCGCAGATCCGCGAAATCTGGCGCTCGCCGCTCATCCCGAGCGATCCGCTGGTGTGGCGCAACAGCCTTCCCGAAAGCACGAAAAAGAAGATCGCCGATTTCATCTTCGGGTACGGCGTGAAGGGTGATGTAGCCCACGCCAAGGCCATCCTCGAAAAGCTCCAGTGGGGGCCGTTCAAGCCCTCGACCAACGCCCAGCTGGTTCCTCTCCGTCAGCTCGAACTGTTCCGCGAAAAGAGCAAGCTGGAGGCCAATGCCGAGATGCCTGCGGCGGAAAAGGCCGAGCGCATCAAGAAGATTGACGAAGCCCTCGACAAGCTGTCCCTGTAATACGCTTCGGCGGCGCGGAGGTTCCCGCGCCGCTTTTTCCCGGCGGGCCCGTACCGCCGGTTTTCCGAAAGGATTGCCATGAGTTCCGAATTTGTTCTGTCCCCTCCGCGCAAGCGCCCTATGGAACTGCTGCGCCTCGTGGGTTGGGCCGTCGCGCTGGCGTTTTTCGTCTGGTCGTGGCGGGGGGCGGAAATGCGCCCCATGACCCTGATTACCGAGTCGGGCAATATCCTCACGCTGATCAAGGATTTCTTCCCGCCCGACTTCACGGACTGGCGGCTGTACGCCACGGAAATGGTCGTCACCCTGCAAGTCGCCATCTGGGGCACGCTGCTCGCCGTGGTCTGCGCCGTGCCGCTCGGCATCCTGTCTTCCGACAACATCGTGCCGTGGTGGGTCTACCATCCCGTGCGCCGCCTCATGGACGCCGCCCGTGCCATCAATGAAATGGTGTTTGCCATGCTGTTCGTGGTCGCCGTGGGCCTTGGCCCCTTTGCGGGCGTGCTGGCTCTGTGGGTACACACCACGGGCGTCCTCGCCAAGCTGTTCTCCGAGGCCGTGGAAGCCATCGAGCCGAGCCCGGTCGAAGGCGTGCGCTCCACGGGCGCCTCCTTCCTTGAGGAAGTCGTATACGGCGTCATCCCGCAGGTTTTCCCGCTGTGGATCTCCTATTCGCTGTACCGCTTCGAGTCCAACGTGCGCTCCGCCACCGTCGTGGGCATGGTCGGCGCGGGCGGCATCGGCATGGTGCTGTGGGAACTGATCCGCAGCTTCGCTTTCGAGCAGACCTGCGCCGTCATGGCCCTCATCGTGCTGGTCGTGGTGGTCTTCGACATGCTCTCGCAGCAGCTGCGGAAGAGGGTGCTCTAATGCCCGCCCGCTATGCCGTGTACTACGCGCCTTCGGCGGGCGATGCCCTGCATCAGGCTGTGACCCCGCTGCTGGGCCGTGATGCCCTCGGGGGCCTGAATGTGCCGCAGGCGACGCCTCCGGGTGTGAATCCCGTTTTCTGGAAGGCGATCACCCGCGTTCCCGCCCATTACGGATTGCACGCGACGCTCAAGGCCCCCTTCGAACTCCGCCATTCGGGGATGGACAGCCAGCTGTTGCGCTCCACGGGTGAAGTGGCGTCCCGCTTCCTTCCCTTTGAAATTCCGTCTCTGTCCCTCGCCTATCTGGGCAAGGAGGAAAAAGGCTTTTACGCGCTCGTTCCCTCGACGAAGTGCTCTCTGCTGTCCTTTCTGGAGCGCGCCTGTGTGATGGATCTGGATGCTTTCCGGGCTCCCCTGAAAACCGAGGATGTGGCCCGGCGCGGCCATCTGTCCCTTGAGGAACGCAGCAACCTGTATATGTGGGGCTACCACCGCGTCCTTGATTCGTTCCGGTTCCACATCACGCTGACCGACGGCATTGCCGACGCGGGATTGCGTGCGCTTGTGGGCGCGGGCCTGCGCAAGGCGCTGGAAGGCGTGCTGGACGCTCCGCTTCGTATTGATGCCCTGACCCTTTTCAAACAGGAAAACCGCAACCGGCCCTTTTCCGCCGTGGCGCGGCTTCCGTTCGCCAACGTACAGACTGCACGGGAAAAAGCATGATGTCTCTCACCGTTCGACAAGAAAGGATGCGGCTGTTGGCCCTCGCATCCGTGGAGCGTCTCGAAGCGGGGCTCTCCGCCGTTATGCCGCCGGATTACGAAATAGTCCGCGGGCCGGAAACCGGGCTGGTCATGATCCGGGGCCGCGTGGGCAACACCGGCGACGCCTTCAATGTGGGCGAAGCGCTTGCGACGCGCTGTGTGGTCTCGTTGAAGGACGGCTGCCTCGGGTATGCGTGGGTTCTGGGCGAGGATGCCCGCCGCGCCGAACTTGCCGCCCTGTACGATGCCCTCTGGCAGCGGGAGGGCTATGCGGAAGCCCTTGATCGGGAACTGCTCCCCGCGCTGGAAGCGGAACGCGCCCGCCGGGTGCGGGAGGATGCCGCCGCCGTCGAGCCTACCCGTGTTGATTTCTTTACGCTTGTCCGAGGAGAAGATTGATGCCGGCCTTTTCCCAACCCGTATTCGATATGCAGCGGGTGTTCCGCGTTGTGCTCGACGCCATGTCCCGTCCCGCGCGGCTTTGCCGCCTGCCCGTATTCCCCCAGTCTGTGCCGGACGGCCTTTCGCCCGTGCTGGCGGATCTCGCCTTGACCCTGTGCGACGGCGAATCTCCGCTCTGGCTCTCTCCGGGCCTGCGGAAGGATGGAACGACAACGTGGCTCCGTTTCCATTGCGGCTGTCCGATTGTCGAAGAGGCGGACAAGGCTGCCTTCGCGCTGGTGGCGGACGTTGCCGAACTGCCGCCCCTGTCCGCTTTCGCGCAGGGCGTTCCCGCCTATCCCGACCGTTCCGCAACCGTCCTGCTTGCCGGTCTGGCCTTTGATGCGGGAACCCGTTTCCGTGGTTCCGGCCCCGGCATCTGCGGGGAACGTACCTTCACCTGCACGTTGCCCGAAGGTTTTGCGGAGCGGTGGCGCGAGAACACGTCGGGCTTCCCGCTCGGCGTGGACATGCTGCTGTGCGGCACCGACGGCGTGGCCGGTCTGCCGCGCACCACGCACCTTGAACGTCTGCCTCAGGAGAGTGCGTCATGTATGTAGCGGTCAAAGGTGGGGAAAAGGCCATTTCCGCCGCCCACGAACTCCTTCGCCGGGAAGGGCGGGGCGACCCCTCCGTCCCCGATTTGGGGATCGAACAGCTGATCGGGCAGTTGCGGCTTGCCGTGGACCGGGTCATGGCCGAAGGCTCGCTGTACGACCGGGATCTCGCCGCGCTGGCTATCAAACAGGCGCAGGGCGATTTGCTCGAAGCCGTATTCCTCGTCCGAGCCTACCGGACCACGCTTCCCCGGTTCGGCAGTTCGCTTGCCGTGGACACGTCAGCCATGCGCGTGCTGCGGCGCATTTCCGCCACGTGGAAGGATCTTCCCGGCGGGCAGATCCTTGGTGCGACGTTCGACTACACGCACCGACTGCTGGATCGCACCCTCTCCCGCGCTGAAGCCGGAGCCGCCGAATCTTCTCCTCTTCCAGTAGAACCTGATACGGATTCCCCGCTCGGCGGGCCGTTGCCGCGTGCGCTCGACGCGCTGGTTGCGGAAGGGCTGCTCGAACGGCCCGCGCCGTCGGAGGACGATGCCTGCCGCGACATCACCCGCCAGCCTCTGGAACTGCCCGCCGATGCCCCGGAGGATCGCGGCGTGCGCCTTCAGGCGCTGGCCCGCGCCGACGAAGGGTTTCTGCTCGGCATGGCCTACTCCACGCAGCGCGGCTTCGGTGCGGTACATCCCTTTACCGGAGAACTGCGCCGGGGATGGGTGGAAGTGTCCTTTTTCTCCGAAGAGCTCGGCTTCGATGTCGTTATTGGCGAAATCGAGCTGACCGAATGCGAAACCGTGAGCCGCTACACCGGGACGGCCCGCCCGCCGTGCTTCACGCGGGGCTACGGGCTGGTTTTCGGCAACAACGAGCGCAAGGCGCTGTCCATGTCCATCACGGATCGCGCCCTCCGCGCCAAGGAACTGGATGAACCCGTCGTCGGCCCGGCGCAGAACCCCGAATTCGTGCTCCTGCACGGCGACAACGTGGACGCCTCGGGCTTTGTCCAGCACATCAAGCTGCCGCACTACGTGGACTTTCAGGCCGATCTTTCCCTTATCCGCGGCTTGCGCGCCAAGCGGCAGAACGACAAGGATATCTAGATGTCACAGACCGACGTTTGCGCGGACGCGCCGCTTGAGGGCTATGCGTTCGCCTATCTTGACGAAACGACCAAACGCATGATCCGGCGGGGGCTCCTCAAGGCCGTGGCCATCCCCGGCTATCAGGTGCCGTTCGCCAGCCGCGAGATGCCCATGCCCTGCGGATGGGGGACCGGCGGGATTCAGGTTACCGCGAGCATCCTCGGCAGGGACGACGTGCTCAAGGTCATCGATCAGGGCTCTGACGACACCACCAACGCCGTGTCCATCCGGGATTTCTTCCGTAAGACCACCGGCGTCGCCACCACGGCCCATACGGACGAGGCCACCATCATCCAGACCCGCCACCGCATCCCCGAGCAGCCGCTCACCGAGTCGCAGATCATGGTGTACCAGGTACCGCTGCCGGAGCCCCTGCGCTGGCTTGAGCCGAGCGAGCAGGAAACCCGTACCCTGCACGCGCTGGAGGAATACGGGATCATGAACGTCAAGCTGTACGAGGACATTGTGCGCCACGGGACCATCGCCACGGGCTTCGATTACCCCGTGCGCGTGGCCGGGCGGTACATCATGAGCCCTTCGCCCATCCCGCGTTTCGACAACCCCAAGATGCACCAGTGCCCGGCGTTGCAGCTCTTCGGGGCTGGGCGCGAAAAGCGGCTGTACGCCATTCCGCCGTATACCGATGTGGAAAGCCTCGATTTCGAGGATTACCCCTTCACCGTGCAGTCGTGGGACGAGGCCTGCGCCATCTGCGGCTCCACGGACACTTATTTGGACGAAGTCATCCTCGACGATCAGGGGAACCGCATGTTCGTATGTTCCGATACCGACTGTTGCGCCCGCCGCGCCGCCGTGCGGGACGGGCAGGGAGGCGTGCAATGAAAGACTGGAACGCCGCCCCCATCCTGTCGGCCCGGAACCTGACCCGCCGTTACGGGGAGCACATCGGTTGCCGTGACGTCTCCTTCGACCTCTGGCCCGGAGAAGTGCTCGGCATCGTGGGCGAATCCGGGTCAGGCAAAAGCACGCTCCTGAACATGCTTTCGGGACGCATGGAACCGACCTCCGGGACGATCGCCTACCGCGACGCCGCCGGGCGTGAGCGGAACATCCACGCGCTGCCGGAAGGCGAAAAGCGCCGCCTCCTGCGCTCCGAACTCGGATTCGTGCACCAGCGCCCCTCGGACGGCCTGCGTATGCAGGTCAGCGCCGGGGCGAACATAGGCGAACGGCTGATGGCCGAAGGCGCGCGACATTACGGCACGCTGCGCGGCAGGGCCCTGCAATGGCTGGAGCGCGTGGAGATCGACGCCGGGCGCATCGACGACAAGCCCGCCCTCTATTCCGGGGGAATGCAGCAGCGCCTGCAAATCGCCCGGAACCTCGTCACGTCGCCGCGTCTGGTGTTCATGGACGAGCCCACCGGCGGCCTCGACGTCTCCGTGCAGGCCCGCCTGCTCGACCTGTTGCGCCATCTCGTGCTGGACATGGATCTGGCGGTCATCCTCGTCACCCACGATCTCGCCGTGGCCCGCCTGCTCTCGCACCGGCTCATAGTCATGTACCGGGGGGAGGTCGTGGAAACGGGGCTCACCGATCAGGTGCTCGACGATCCGCATCACGCCTACACGCAACTCCTCGTCTCTTCCATCCTGCAAGGGTAAGCCATGAACACTCCCATCATCGAAGTCCGAAACCTGAGCAAGACCTTTGTGCTGCACCAGCAGGGCGGGGTGGCGATCGAGGCCCTTTCCGGGATCAGCTTTTCCGTGGATGCGGGCGAGTGCGTCGCCCTGCACGGGCCGTCCGGCGCGGGCAAGTCCACGCTCCTGCGCGCCCTTTACGGCAACTACCTCCCCACGGGCGGCTCCATCCGGGTCCGCTGCGGCGGGGAGGATGTGGACATCACCAGCGCCGATCCCCGGACCGTCATCCGGCTGCGGCGGGGCTGCATCAGCTACGTCAGCCAGTTCCTGCGGGTCATCCCCCGCGTGAGCACGCTGGATCTGGTCGCGGAACCCCTGCTTGAGGCGGGCGAAGGGCAGGCCGCCGCCCGCCGCCGCGCCGAAGGGCTGCTTGCCCGGCTGAACCTGCCCGAACGCCTGTGGCATATCGCGCCCGCTACGTTTTCCGGCGGCGAGCAACAGCGGGTGAACATCGCGCGCGGCTTTATCCGCCCGTCCCCCATTCTCCTGCTCGACGAGCCCACGGCCTCGCTGGACGGCGCGAACCGGCAGGTGGTCATCGACCTGATCCGCGAGGCGCGCGGGGACGGGGCCGCCATCGTGGGCATTTTCCACGATGACGTGGCCCGCGAAGCCGTGGCCGACCGCACCATTCCCGTCAGACGCCCGTAACCTTTTTCATCAAGAGCATACAGCCATGAACGAAACCGTATTCACCAACGCCAGGCTGATCACGCCCGACGCGGTCGTCGAAGGCACTCTCGTCGTCCGCGACGGGCACATCGTTTCTCTCGACAACGGCGCAAGCACGCTCGCGGAACGCATCGATCTGGAAGGCGACTATTTGATGCCCGGCCTCGTGGAGCTCCACACCGACAACCTCGAAAAGCATTTCATCCCGCGCCCCAAGGTGCTCTGGCCTCAGGGCGTGCCCGCCTTCTTCGCCCACGACGCCCAGATCGTCGCGTCCGGGATTACGACCGTTTTTGATGCCCTTTCCGTGGGCGAGTACCACGACAAAGGCCGTATCGCCATGCTCGGCAAGGCCGTGGGCGCGCTGAACAGCTGCCGCTCCACCGGGAAGCTCCGGTCCGAACACCTGCTGCACCTGCGCTGCGAAGTGGCCGATCCCCGGATGCAGGATCTTTTCTTCCCGCTGTCCGATACGCCCGCGCTCAGCCTCGTTTCGCTCATGGACCACACGCCGGGCCAGCGGCAGTGGCGCGATACCTCTTCCTACCGCACCTATTACAGCAACATCGCCTCGTGGACGGATGAGGAATTCGAGCAGGTCGTCGAGCGCCTTCAGACCGCGCGCGACGGCTGCGCGGAGGACAATGCCGCGTCCATCATGGCTTTCTGCAGGGAACGGGGCCTGCCGATGGCGAGCCACGACGACACGCTTGTGGAACACGTCGAAGAAGCCCTCGATAACGGCATCGCCATCAGCGAATTCCCCACCACGATGGAAGCGGCGCGCCATGCCTCCGAAAACGGTATGCTCGTGCTCATGGGAGCGCCCAACGTGGTGCGCGGCGGGTCGCACTCGGGGAATATCTCCGCGTTGGAGATCGCGCAGGCCGGGTATCTGGGGAGCCTCTCCTCGGACTATGTGCCTGTCAGCCTTCTTGAAGCGGCTTTTGCCTTGAGCGAGGGCGGGTATATGTCCCTTCCGGCTGCGGTGGGGCTCGTGACCGCCAATCCCGCCGAAGCCGTGGGCCTCACGGATCGCGGCAGCCTCGAAGTGGGGCGGCGGGCGGATCTTGTGCGCGTGGGTATGGTTGAGGGGCAGCCCGTGGTTCGGAATGTCTGGCGGGAAGGCGCGGAGGTTTTCTGATGCGGCAGGGCCAGCTTGTTTATGTCATGGGCGCTTCGGGCTCGGGCAAGGACAGCCTGCTGCAGGCCTTGCGTCCCCGTTTGCGGGGAGGCCCGGTGGCCTTCGTCCGGCGATACATCACGCGGCCTCTCTCTGCTAAGGGCGAACGCCATATCGCCGTTTCCCCGGAACGGTTCGCGGCTATGGCGGCGTCCGGGGAGTTCGTGATGGACTGGCAAAGCCACGGCCTCCGGTACGGCATCGGCAAAGGCATCGAAACAACGCTTGCTCACGGGCATGTGGTGCTCATGAACGGCTCACGGGGGTATCTGCCCGAAGCGCTCCGCCGTTTCCCCAGCCTTGTCCCCGTGCTCGTGGAAGTGGACGCTTCCGTACTTCGGGCGCGTCTGCTGGCGCGGGGCCGGGAGCAGGGCGCGGATATTGAAGAGCGCATCGCCCGGGCTTCGATGCCTGCCGAATACCCGGACGGGGTACGCCGTATCGACAACTCCGGCTCGCTGGCGGAGTCGACGGAGGCTTTCTATCGAATGGTTACGCGGTTGATTGAAGAAAAAGCGGCTTTTCGTCAGTAAAACGGATCGGGAATCCATATTGTTACCGGACGGAAAAGGAAGCGGCAGCTTCCTTTTTTTTGATGCAACGGAACTCCCTTCGTGCAACCTCCCCACCAGTCGAAGTTTTCGCGGGTGGGGGCGTGGGGGAGGGGCCTTTTTCAAAAGGCCTCCTCCCCCACATTCTTAATTTATACGCCCACAGGCACTGTCCCGGCCATAATGCCGCACCCCTGCGGAAGATCCAGCGGGAGGCGGCGGATGTCTTCAAGCCCCGCGTTCCGCATGAATCCCGCAAGCTCCTGTCTTGTATAGGACTGTCCGTCAGGTGTTCCGACAAGCATGTTGAGATCGAACAGCGCCGGATGCTGGGGGCCGCTGCGGTTGTCATCGAGAATAAATTCCTGAATGAGCAGAAGACCGCCCGGAACGAGCGACTGTGCGGCCTTCCGCACAATATTGGCGGACTCGTCAAAGCCCGCGCCGTGCAGGATCTGGGAGAGCCACGCCACGTCGAATCCGCCGGGAAGGTCTTCGGTGGTGAAATCCCCGCCTACGAAGGATATCCGGTCGGCCATGCCGGAGTCGGCGATGACGCGTTCCGCAAAGGGGCGTGTTGTGGGGAGATCGAAAACCGTGGCGCTCAAGCCGGGGTTGCGGCGGCAGAAGTGGATGGCATAGGCCCCGGTCGCGCCGCCGAGATCAAGCAGGTGGGAACGGCCGGAAAGGTCGATGTGCGGAACGCTGCGTTCCGCCTGAGCGTTGGCGATGTTGTACATCCCCATGAGGAAACTTTCCCGCTCGCCCGTATCTTCGGTATCGACGGAAGAACGGTGGCGGGTCGGCCTGTTCTCGCGGACGGACTCGTCCAGCTTGGACCAGCCGGGCATAAGATGGCGGTGATGTTCCACTATATGCCCAAGATAACCGGGATTGCCCCGGCACAGGTGATTCCGCGAGAAGGGCGGCAGTTCGCAGGTTTCGCCTTGACGGATCAACAGGCCCATTGCACACAGGGCGGTTAGAAGGCGGTCGAGGCTTTGGGGGACGCACCCTGTCCGATCGGCGAGTTCCGTCACGGTCATCGGCCCGTCGGACAGAGGGGTGAACACGTCCAGATGCACGGCGGCGTGGATGGCGCAGCTTTCCCAGTACATCCCGGAAGCGTGGAGCAAGGCGGAAGGGGTCCAGTCTTTCATAGCGCACCTCCTGTGCTTCTTTGGAGTAGCATCCCTCGCACTTTGCCACAACCGCCGAGATTCGATGAAAGCGGCAGCCTGAACCGGAACGGGCCGGTGCCGGCAGGCAAACGCTGATGCCCTGTGCATGGCGTGGCCGGACTTTTTTGTGGGGGAATACCGTTGCCGTTGACTGGGGCGTGCTCCGCATTTGTGCGGATCGGTCGGCTACGCTTTTTTCTCTGCTCCCCATAACCTGCCGACAGAGGCTGCTTGCGCTGCCGTAGTGCGTGAAGTATGTTCATGACGACATCTTCCCACGTCCTGTGTGTGGGGGGGAGATGCGCACTGGGGAAGCAGGCGGGGAGAACCATCATCTTTTTTTATCGCATTAATATGTTTTTATCCGTCATTTAAAAATGTTAAAAAGCATGTTGTTTCTTTATTTGACTGATTATGGTTTGAACGGTCTTTTAAAAAAACAGAGCTCCGTGTTTTTGCACGGAGTATGTTCTCCGAAAACACTATGATTTCTTTGAGAAAACATATAGGGTACGTATAGGATCCGGCAGCGGCCCGGAAGGTCAGAGCCAAACGGCATGTTCGGGCATGTCGCTTCACATAACACTAGAGGCAAGGAACAAGGTCGGAGCATGAGAAGGCATGGATACGGGATATCCGTTTTCGGGGCGATCGTCTTGTGCTGTTTGTTCTTTTGCTTTCCCGCGCAGTCAGACGACAACGCCGTTTCCATCCGGGTGGGGTATTATGAGGATGGGGACTACATGTCCCGTGGCCGGTCCGCTGAGTATATCGGTTTCAATATCGAATTCTTGCAGAAGCTCGCCAAGGTCGGCGGGATGCGTTATGAAATGCTGGATGAGGGCAGCTGGGAGAACGCATGGCATCAGCTTTTGGAAGGGCACATAGATATGCTCCCCGCCGTGTTCCGCACGGAAGAACGGGAAAAAGAGGTTCTGTTCTCCAACCTGCCCATGGGTACGCTTTACGTTACCCTCAATGTCAGAGTTGACGACAAACGGTACGGTTACGAAGATTTCAGCTCCTTTCAAGGGATGCGGGTCGGCATCATCCGGGGCAGCAGCGACGGAGAGCGTTTCCTGCGTTATTGCGAGAAGTTCGGCGTCAAACCGATCATCGTTCCCTATGCCGAGACGCAGGCGTTATTGAGTGCCCTTGAGGACGGGACGCTTGACGGCGTCGCCATCACCCACCTTGGCCGCAGCAGCACGTTCCGGAGCGTTGCACAGTTCTCTCCGGAGCCGGTGTATATCGCTGTGGCGAAGAACAGGCCGGATTTGCTCGCCCGTCTTGATGCGGCGATGAATGCCATCGTGCTGCGCGATCCCAACTATATGATGCGGCTGTACGACAAATATTTTGCCGTCAGCATGGCGCAGCAGCCGGTCTTCACCAAGGAAGAGGAAGCGTTCCTCAAACAGGCGGATGTGGTTGTCGCGGCGTATGATCCTTCGTGGGCGCCGCTGGAGTATACCGATACGGAAACTGGGATGTTCTCCGGCGTCACATCGGATCTGCTGTCCACTTTTTCAAGATACACAGGGTTGCGTTTCCGTTTTGAGCCGATAGATCAGGCCGAAGCGCTGGAAAAGGTCAAGAAAGGGCTTATTGATATGGTCTGCTCCGTAACGGGGGATTACCTCTGGGACGAGCGCAACAAGATGTATACCACCCGTTACTATCTGCGGGCGCCCATCATGCTGGTGCGGACCAAGCAGCCGCACGCCATAGAACGGATTGCCCTGCAAGGAGGCTACTGGTTCTCGGAGCATGTGGCGGCGGATCACCCGGGCAAGGAAATCATTTTCTACAAGAACGTACGGGAATGTTTCGATGCGCTGCTCAAGGGCGACGCGGATGCGGTTTACGCGAACGTCTATGTGACCAACTATTTGCTTACGGAACGCCGTTACGAATCCTTGGCCGCCACGAGCATGAGCAAGTACACGAGCGAAATCTGTTTCGGCATTTCCAAGTGTGCGGACCCGCGCCTGCTCTCCATATTGGATAAGTGCATCCAATATACGGCCCCTGAACGGATGGACGAGCTGGTGCTGAAGAACACCACCAAGCCCCGCCAGATCACGCTGCTCGATTTCGTGGCCCAGCACCTTATTGAGGTCGGGTGCGGGATGCTGGCGGTTTTCGGGGTGATCCTGCTGCTGTTGGTCTACAATCTCGCCATCAAGACGAGGAGCAACCATCGCATACAGGCCTTGCTGTACCGGGACGGGCTGACCAATCTCGACAACATGAACAAGTTCTATGTGGAGTGCGGGAAGCTGCTCCGGAAAGCGCCGAGCGGAAGCTATGCCTTGCTTTACGGGGATATCAATCAGTTCAAGACGATCAACGACAACCTTGGTTTCGCCGTGGGCGATCAGATCTTGCGGGCCTTCGGCGCGATCCTGCAGCGTAACGTCAAAGATGGGGAGTGCTGTGCCCGCGCATCGGCGGACCACTTCATCCTGCTGGTGCGTTATGCCGACTGGGAATCCCTGCTTGTGCGCATAGAAGAAATCGGCATGGAACTGGACGAGTGGCGGCGTATGCAGGACATGGCGTACCGGATCGTCACAGTGTTCGGTGTCTATTTGGTGAACGAGACGGAAGGGTTCGATCTGCACCGCATGTTGGATTTTGCCAACTACGCGCGCAGGAACGCCAAGCAGACGATGAAGAACATTGTCCTTTACGACGAGAAGATGCGGCAGGAAGCGCTGTTGCAGCGCGAACTGGAAGGAAGGCTGGAGATCGCCCTGTCCCAAGGCGAATTCGATGCCTATTTCCAGCCCAAGGTGGACATGCGGGACGGCGCGCTCATCGGCAGCGAGGCATTGGTCCGGTGGAATCACCCTACGCGGGGCCTGCTTATGCCGGGAAGCTTTATCCCGTTTTTCGAGCGGAACGGCTCCGTGGTCGAAGTGGATTTGTACATTTACGAACTGGTTTGCCGGACCGTGCGCGAGTGGCTGGAGCGCGGGATGACCGTTAATCCCGTTTCCTGCAATTTTTCAAGCCTGCATTTCGACAGCCCGGAATTTCCCGAACTTGTCGCGGCGATCGCGGATCGTCACAATGTACCCCATGCGCTTTTGGAACTGGAAATCACCGAGAGCGCGATCATGCGCAATCCCCAAATCGTCTGTGCGCAGGTGTTGCGGCTGAAAGAGCGCGGCTTCATGATCGCCATCGACGATTTCGGATCGGGGTATTCTTCCCTCGGCCAGTTGCAGCAGCTGATGGCTGACGTGCTCAAACTCGATCGCAGCTTCGTGCGGCGCGGGATGTTCGGGACGCGGGAACGGATTGTCATCGGCAACGTTATCCACATGGCCGGGGAACTGGGTATGCAGGTCATCTGTGAAGGCGTGGAGAACGCGAAACAGGCTGAGATGCTTATTGAGCTCGGCTGTTATTATGCACAGGGCTTCTACTACGCGAAGCCGATGCCGCGAGACGTGTTTGAGGGGCTTTTGGAGAAAGGCAAAGTTCTGCAGGACGAAAAAGAAAACAAGAAGGGAGCCTGGCAACGGAAGCCTTAAGGCATTGAAGGCCGAAGCGATTTCCCCTGTGGATTCAAAAAAGCTCTCTGTAAAGGTATAAAAGGCCATGTACGCGAATCTTTCCCGTACATGGCTTTTCCTTTCCGTCATGGGTCGGAACGGTAAACGGAAAGTGAGGCGATGCCATAAAGTGCTGGCGTTGAGGAACATCTCTAGTATATTCTCTTTTCAACAAAGAGCTGTCTGTACGTTCCGTTTCCGGAGGAATGCGGGTTCCGTTCAGACTATTTGGGGGAGGGACGGATGAGCATCCGTTGGGTTACGTCTCTATTGGGCCTGCTGCTTACCGTAACGATCATGGTGACGGCAGGCTTATCATGGAATGTGTACAGCTCGTTCACGAAAATGGTTGAGGCCGACGTCCAGTACCTGAACCTGATGCAAGTCAGCCGGGAATTGCTCCAGAGTTCCTATGATCTGACCCGCAAGGCGCGGGAATACGTCAATACGGGCGATGAGGCTTCCGAGCGGACGTATTACGACATCCTTGCGCAGCGGTCCGGGAGGGTGCCCCGGAAGAGCTCCCTTGCGCCGGGAGAGACGATCAGCCTTCCGTCTCTGCTGGAGCGCTATGGAGCCAGCCGGGGAGACATGGCGTTTTTGGCGACCGCCCTGCGTCGCTCCGACGATCTGGCGATTACGGAGATCGAGGCCATGCAGGCGAGCAAGGGAGAAGCCTTGTGCCCTGACGGTTTGCACAGCGGATCGGACACAATCGATGTGGAGTATGCCCGCCGCCTTCTTTTTAATGCCGCCTACCAGAAACGGGCTGAAGAGATCATCAAGCTTGTCGAGTCGGGGATCACCAGCATCCTTGAACGGAAGTCCCATCAAATCGAAGCGTACAAGCGTTCTGTCGTATACCATATGAAGGAGTTGGGAGCTTCCATAGCGGTCGTATTCCTCATCGCGCTCATGTGGATCTGGTACGGGATGAAGAAGGTGAGCCAGCCGCTCCGTGAGACTACGCTGTTCGCGCACCGGGTCGCGGAAGGCGAAGCGGAATCGTCCATTGCCGTCAGCGGGCATGACGAAATCGCGGAACTGAGGGCCATGCTCAACGTCATGCTCAGCAGCCTGCAAAAAAACGCCCTCATGCTGCGTGAGCTTTCCTATATTGATCCGCTTACGGCCCTCTGGAACCGCCGCCGTTTCCGTGAGGTGCTGTCCGATGAGCTGCGGCGGGTGCAGGAAGAGAAAGGGAAGGGGTTTGGGTTGGCGTTCATCGACGTGGATTGCTTCAAAGGCATCAATGATACGTTCGGCCACGCCGCCGGAGATATGGTCCTGCGGGAGTTCGCAAAACTTGCCAGAGAGATGCTCCCCGACTCGGCGACGTTCGCACGGCTCGGAGGGGATGAATTCGTGTTGCTCCTGCCTGATGCCGATGAGGGTGCCTTGTTCCGCCAGCTTGAAGAGATCCGGGTGGCCTGTACGGCAAAGCCGCTCGTCCATGCCGATCGGGAGGTGCGTTTCAGCATCAGCGCCGGAGGTTATCGGTTTACGTCTTTGGGAGCTATCGATACGCCCGAGGAGAACGAAAAGACGATTTCCGATTTGTTCCGGTATGCGGATTCCGCGCTTTACATGTCCAAGCAGGCGGGGCGCGACCGGGTGACGCTCTGGAGCCCGGATTGCTCATTTCCCTGTACCGAGGGCTGCTGGAAGGAACAATCCGTTTCGGATGACGTTTGTTAGGGGGCGGAGAGAAGGCGGGAAAGGCGGAGTTCCGGCGACCGGATATTTTGGGGAGAACGCATTGATGTCCAAGAAGATGGCTTGTTGAAGCCCCGAGGGTTGGGGGGAAAGGGCGGGATACGTGACGCCGATCACGGCAAATCATGCCGCATCGGGTAAGATGTGCGGTATTCCGTTTGAAAGGAGCCGTCCGTGAGCCTCATGCGTTCGATTTTGTGCCTTACCCCGTCCTCGCTGGCTTTTGTATTGGGCGGCGCGCATTTCTGGCGTGCCGGACAATACCCGTTTTCCGTCGGCTGTATGCTGTTCGCACTGCTCGTTTGGAGACGAGAGGCGTGGATACGGCAGGTCACGCTTGTGTTGTTGCCGCTGTTGGCCGCGCGCTGGGTGTGGGCGGCGGCGCAGTTCGTGCAGCTCCGCATGTTCATGGAACAGCCGTGGATGCGGCTGGCGTGCATCCTGCTCGGCGTGTCGCTGTTTACCGCCACGGCGGCCCTGTTGCTGGAAGGAAAGACGGGGGATGCATGGTATGCGCGCGGCAGGAAGAGGGCGCTCATGCGGACGGCGGCCTTTTTCGGGACGATCTCCATCCTGACGCCGCTGCTTTTCGTCGCACCGCAGGTTTTCCTGACGGAGCGTTTCCTGCCCGGATGGGCGCCGCTCCATATCCTGCTTGCCGGGTTTTGGGCCTCGTGGGTGGCATCGCGGCTTGGGGACAGGGATGCCGCGCCGCGTACGCGCTTATTCATCTGGCGCCTGTTCTCGGTGGCCTTTTTCGTACAGCTCGCCCTCGGCCTTGCCGGATACGGCCTGTTCCTCATGACCGGGAACCTTCATCTCCCCGTGCCGGGCATGATCCTCGCGGCCCCGCTATACCGTGGCGGCGGGCTGTTCATGCCCATTCTGTTCGGCGTCTCCGTACTGCTGGCCGGGGCTGCGTGGTGCAGCCACCTGTGCTATTTCGGGGTCTGGGATAGCGTGGCGGCCTCCGGGCGCAAGGCTGTCCCGCCTCCGCGTTGGATGTCTCGCCTCCGGCTGGTTTTCTTTGGGCTCATGCTGGCAGTCCCCGTCGTCCTTCGGTTGTCCGGCGCTCCGACCGGGGTCGCCGTTGCGCTCGGTTTGGCGCTGGGCCTGCTGCTCCTGCCCGTTGCGGTGCTGTTGAGCCGCCGGTACGGTTCCGCCTGCTATTGCCTTGCCGTATGCCCGCTCGGGCTGGTGGCGAACTGGCTCGGCAAGATCGCGCCGTGGCGCATCCGGCGGACCGATGCCTGTATGCGCTGCCTCGCCTGTATCCGCGTCTGCCGATACGGTGCGCAGACTTCTGAGCGGTTGAAGGAGGGACGCCCGGGTCCAGGATGCACGCTGTGCCGGGACTGCCTCTCCGTCTGCCGTCATGGCGGGCTGGCCGTGACCTTGTACGGAAAAACGTGCGGAGCCGCTGAATCCAGTTTTGTGGTGCTCCTCAGCATCATGCATACCGTATTCCTCGCCGTCGCCCGCGTATGACGCCGTAGAGCTTTTAACAGGCGGAAAGCCATTGCTTTGGGGAGGTTCCTTTGAGACTCTCCCCATTTTTTATGGCTTCTGTAGAGGTATGGAATTTTGGGGGATTGGGCCGGATTGGATGGATTTTTTCCAGCGTTGTTCCACAAGAAAGCCCCGGCTTGGGAGAAAAAGCCGGGGCGGGTCCCTTCCGGGCGTAGGGACGGGGCAAGAGGGCGTCACTTCGAGCTGAAGTTGGGGCCCTGCTTGAATTCGAGAAGCTGGTACCAGTCGGGGCATCCCGCCGCGAGCTTGCCTTGCGGCTTCAGTTCCTTGCCCGCAAAGGCGGGGAAGTCCTTGCCGTAGCGGTAGGCCCGGTGCACCTGCGTTTCAGGATTGTCGTCACGCTTCACGCAATAGGCCTGATCGTCGGTGGAGATGGGATTGTTGTATTCCCAGACCACCTGCTTGTCCGGAGTGACTTCGAAAAGATGCCCGTTGTTGGTGGAGGTGATGAACCAGTTGCCGTTGGGGAGCTTCTGGGCCGCTGACTGGAAGTCGGAATAGAAGCTGTTGTGATCCTTGGTTTCGTACTGCCAGACCACCTGATTGGTGGCGGGATTGATTTCCATGACGGAGCTGCGGTTGGCGCTGGGGCGATGCGTGCCGTTGTTGAAGATGGAGATATTGCCGTTGGGCAGCCATTCCACGTCGTGCGAGCCGAAAAGCACCTGATCGCCGTCGTCGTGGTAGCCGGAAGGAGCCTTGCCCATACCGTGGGTGGCGGGGTTGCCATAGCGCCAGACGATCTTCTTGGTCTTGCGGTCGATGATGTAGATTTCACCGAAGTCGCGGGAGTTGACCGCGTATTGATCGGTCTTGGCATTGTAGCGGACCGAATTCCAGTGGGTCCAGTCGGCGCGGGCGAAATAGCCCATGCTCAGGGGCAGATGCCAGTTGATGTCGATCTGGTCGGGGCCTGTCCCGATGTTGTCCCAGACATGCCATTCCCACGCGATTTCACCCTTGGGCGTGACTTCAAGGATGGCATCGGGCCAGATGCCCTGAAGCGGCTGGCCGTCGGGCCCTTGTCCGGGTGCGGGCATTCCGTTGCGGCTGAGGGCCTTGTCCTTGGGATCGCGGCCCTTGGCGAGGGCTTCGTCATACGTCTTGTTTTCCCAGATCAGGATGGCGGTGTTGCCGTTGGGCAGGCGATCGAAACCGTGGTGCGCGATCTGGCGCGGATTGCTGACCTTGTATTCCCAGACTACCTTGCCGTCCCACGCATACTCGCGGAGCAGGCCGTACCAGCCGCCAAAGTTCACGGGACTGCCGGCGATCTTCTCCGCGCGGAGCAGGTTCCCGTTGGGAAGCAGTTCCGCATAGAAGGCGGGATGGTCATGCTTCCACGTATGGACAATATTGCCTTCCATATCGATGAGGTAGGTCTTTCTGCTGCCTGGATCCTGGATTTTGTCCACAATCCACGAAGAAACCTTGGTGTGCGGCGTGAACAGCGTGTAGCCGTCGTAGGCCTTTGCCTTGTCATAGGCCAGCAGCCCGAGGGGGCCGGTGATGGCCTCGTAGGCGCTTGCCGGGGCTGAGAGCATGAACAGGGACAGCAGGGCCGTAGCCAATGAGGTAAGCCTGAACATGGAGACGCTCCTTCTCTTTCGGCCGCGCCCGGCACTGCGGGCGCGGCCTTCCGCCGTTCCTCGCGGCGGAGGGTGAACCGCGGGCCGCCCGGAGGAGACCCGCGGCGGAATCCTTACAAAACCATCTTCCAGTAAGGGATGGCGACGAAGAAGAGGAAGATGCCGGTGAGGACCATGCGGGCCGCGAGCACCTTCAGCATATCCTTGAAGAGCATGTAGCCGGAGCTGAAGAAGTAGAGGATCACGGCGTATTCATAAGGGAAAAGGTAGTTGTCGAGGCCGTACTGGAACGAATAGAAGAGGATGCGCGGGTCCATGTTCATCTGTATGCCGAGCTCGGTGACGGGAGACGTCATGGTCGTGGTGGCCGCGAGCGGGGTCAGGAGGAAGTTGGCCAGCGCGCCGAGCACATAGGAGGCCAGGCCGGCGGTTGTGGTGGTCATGCCGTGCAGATAGGGCAGGGTGTTGTTGGCGATCCACGTGGTCACCTTGAGGAAGCCGCCGGCGCTGCCGATGGTCATGCAACCCATGATGAAGAAGAGGGGCGCGAAGTTGATCTTGCTGAACTTGGGGCCGTCGAGGAGCCGGACGCCGGGGAGGAAGGCCGCAAAGGTGACGCCGATGAGCACCAGCCCGGCGGCGACGCCGTGCAGCTTGTCCGTAGCGAGCAGGGTGAGGGTAACAAGCATGAGGATGGCGGCGCGCTTCTGTTCGGACGTCACCGGGCCGAGTTCCTGATACTTGGTCTGCAAGGTGGCGCGCAGGGCCTGCCGATCTACCTTGGAAGGGAGGATCAGCATGACCAGCCCCACAGACATGAAGGTATACAGCATACCGGGAAGGAAGTTGTGCATGGCGTATTCCATCCATGTGCTGCTGATGCCGGAAGCCTTTTGCAGCAGGCCCATGCCGAGTACGAGGTCCGCGCCGCCCGTGAGGTAGCACAGTTTGGTCGACGCCACGGCGAGGCAGCAGGTAAGGATGATGGCGGTGGCTTCGCGTCCCTTGGCCTTGAAGTCCAGTGCGTCGCACAGGCTGATGCCGATGGCGCAGAAGATGGCGGCCTTGCCTGTGATGGCCGGGACGAGCGGGGCCACGATGGAGACGGCGAGGGTAATGCCGATAAGAGTGCCGGTGAAACTGCCGCCCATGCAGCGCACGCAAGTCAAACCGATGCGCTTGCCGAGGCCTGTTTCCTGTAGGATCTTGCCGAGTGCGAAACCGCCTATGACGATAAGGGGCACTTCAGAAAGCCACGGAGAATATACAACCTGCTGTTTGACGCCGCACAGGATGATGTAGAGTACGGGAAGGATAAGGCCAACGGCAATTTCATTCATTGCATCCATAGCCCAAATGCAGATGGCCCATGTCGTAATGGAAAGGAAGAGGGCCATATGGTGCGTGACGGTTTGCCCGTCTATGGGCATTGCCCAGTAGACAATCAAAGGTATTGCAAAAGATATAAACCACTTTAAAGCCAGAGACCTGTTTTTTCCCGTCATCGACAGAGTCATGATCTTCTCCTCCAGAGAGTGGTACGGAAAGCTTGAAGTGACTCTAGCTGTAAAAGAGAATACGTGATGTAACGGTTGCTACATTTTTCTCAAGGATGGATATTTTTTGTCTCCTGTGAAGAAAAAGTTGTACAGGCCGGGCCCGGAAAGGATTGCCCATGCGGTGAGAGTGATGTACAACCCGTTGTCGATAAAAATTTTTTTGTTGGAAAATGTATCTGGCTATTCGCCTTGTACGGGATAATGGCGTTTGCGCACAAGGAGGCCCCTATGGAGATGAATGACGCGAAACTGATAGAATTCACCCATATACCGCCGGAAGCCGGCGTGTGGCGTCAGGTCCTGGATCTCGGTACGCGCCTCCGTTTTCGCAAGGGTGAGGAAATCATGCACGGCGGGGAAAGAGGCGAATACCTCTATTACGTGCATCAGGGGGAAGCCCGGCTGATGCGGACGACGCTCGACGGGCGTGAAAAGATCCTCATGTCCATGCGCTCGGGGACGGTGACGGGGGAAACGCCGTTTTTTGACGAGGTCCCGGCGCGGAGTTCCATCGTGGCGGGAACGGATTGCGTGGTGTATGCCTTCTCCCGTGATTGCGTGCTTCACGAGATCCTTCCAAACTATCCCGCCCTGACGCTGGCGCTGTTGCACTCCTTGGCTTCCAAAGTCAGGGTGCTGTGTAACCAGTCGGTGAGCCTGAGCCTTGAGGAGTTGCCCCCGCGCATTTGCCGATTCCTGCACCTACGTATGCGGGACGACGGGGGCGCTCCGAATCCCCGCGTGTCGCCGGGGCTGAACCAGCAAGAGCTGGCGAACCTGCTCGGCGTGCATCGGGTGACGCTCAATAAGGCCCTGCGCGAACTGGAGCGGGAAGCGGTGCTCGGCCCGTACTCGCGGGATGAGGTGTACATCGTGGATATGGAACGTTTTCACGAACTGGCTTTAAAGTAGCAAACGCGGGGCACTGCCGAGGAGAACTTTTTTGAGGAGACGGGATCGGCATACCCCATAGAAAAATCGCCCCGGATCGGTCTGATCCGGGGCGATTGATTTTGGACTGGGCGTTAGTTCGCGGGAGCGGGCTGGGCCGCAGGAGCCGTTTCCGCTGCGGGAGCCGGTTCTTCAGGGGCGGGCAGAGGCGTGGCTTGCGGTTCCGTGGCGGCGGGAGCTTCAACGGGAGTGGAAGGTGCGGGAGCGGCCTGCTCGTCAGTTGCCGGGGCGTCCGGTTCGGAAGGCTGCACGGGCGTTTCAGAAGGCACCTTCTCCGTTGCCGGATCTTCCTGAGCCGGAGCGGGCTCCACAGGTGTGACCACGACCACAGGAGCGTCAGCCGCCGCATAGTACGTCATCGGAGCCGTATAAACCAGCACCAGGAACGTCAGGACAAGCAAGGCGCCTCCGGCGAAGGAGCGGTTGAGCGCCTTCCAGAGGATGATGCCAAGCAGAAGGAGCCCGCAGGTTTGCACCAATGCCGCGACCAAGGCCAGCGGCGTGGGCTGCAAGGCGGAAAGCGGCGCGGGAAGTTCACCGAGGAACAGCGGATAGATATTCGCTGCGGCGAAGAGGAGGCCAAGGACAATCAAGAGGATCGCCAGCAGGAGGAAAAAGCCGCGGCTGCCGCGCGCGGAAAGGTTCAGTACGCCCTGAGCGGTCAGGACGGCCAAAGGCGGCAGGAGGGGCATCAACAGCACGGGCATGTTCGCGCCAAGCAGGGCGAGGACCACCAGCGTCACGATGGCGCTGCACCACAGCCAGCCTTGGCCGGGGCGTTGCTTGCGGTTGACCACGATACCCTTGAAGAAGGCACCGATCCGTCCCCAGGGAAGGAACAGCAAGAGCAGCGTCCAGGGAAGCCAGATGACGGCAAGCAGGGCCACGATGATCCAGGAGTCTTGCCCCTGCAGCTTCCATGCTTCGAGGACGGGGGCCAGATATTCGTTTTCGAGGAGGGTCTTCAGCAGTTCGCGCCCGCCGTCGCCGAAAGCGATGAACGTACCCCATGCGAGAAGCAGGACAAGCAGCAGTCCGAACGCCAGAGCGCCGTCGCGTGCCCCGGCCCGGCGGAACGTTCCGCGCCAGAGGAGGAATACGAGGCTGACAAGCAGCGGAAGAACGAGGCCAAGCAGGCCACCGGCCAGCGTGGACAGGGCGACAAGCGCGAAACCGGCAAAGAGCCATAGGGGGGCGAATGCCTTGATCCATCCACGGTACAAACAGATGCCGGCAAGGGTGAGGATGGCCGTGAACAGCATGTCGCTGCCTGAAATCCGGGGCAACCCCATACAGGCGAAGCCGGTCAGGAGCACCAGGCCGGAAGCGAAGGCCGTGCGCCTGTCGTTGCCGGTGGCCCGGGCCAGAGCCCATGTCAGAAGGATCAGGAAGAGCGCGGACAGGGCGGAGGCGATGGGCAGGAGCTGGACCGGGTAACCGCTGATCTGCTCCAGCCCGGCGGTCGGCTGCACGCCGGGGATATACGCCGCCAAAGACAGGCTGCCGATGCCGGGGATGAGGCTTAAGGCGCTCAAGAACCAGTGGTAGACCGGATAAAGCTCGGGGGAGGGCAGGCCGGACGCGGCGACGCCGAACAGGCCGACGCCCAGGTTATGCAGCGCGTGCAGCTCCCGTCCCATAAAAGTCGGCATGGATTGGATAAGCCAGAAAAGAATCAGGACCAGTGGGCCGACGGAGGCGAGCCCGTTGAAACAGCGGGAAGCGAAGCTGGATGTCTGCGGCTGGGCTTCCGGGGCGGGCGACTTGGATACCTTGGCGGCTTTGGGCGCGGAAACCGCTTTTTCCTCCTGAACGGGGGAAGGTTTGGCGGGAGCCGGTTCCGCCGGGGGCGGCGTCACGGTTTCTGTTTCCGGGGCCGGTGAGGGCTGTGCATCCGTATCCGTGGCCGCCGTTTCCGTCACGGGAGCGACCGGTTCCTCGGAGACGGGCTGGACGGGAGCGGACTGCTGTTCCGCGGAGGCGTTCGGCTCGTCTTTCTGAACGGGGGTATCTGTGCTCATATCTGCTCCTTCGATAGGATTTCAAAACAGCTATCGGGGGAGACTGTATCCGAGAATCGGTCCGGCGTCAGCAAAAGAATCCCCCGGGGACGCCGGGACGCGTCACGAGCCGAACTGCGCCATCCTCCGCCCCGATTCGCGGTAGTGTTCACGGAGAGACTCTTCCACCTTGGCGGGGTTCCGGGTCTGCACGGCTTCGAAAATATCCCGATGCCGATCCACGAATTCCTGTGGAGTGAACAAGACGTTCCAATGGTTATAGAACAGAAATTTGGAGATGTTCGTACAGGCGGAACGGGCCATCTCCACGAGCCGCCGGTTCGCGCAATGGGCGAGCAGGGCGCTGTGGAAGGCGTCGTCGACTTCGGTGAACTCGTACAGGCCCCCCACTCTGGGCGCAAGGCGGGCCATATGCTCGATCATGCCCGAGAGCCGGGCGATGTCCACGTGGTTCATGAGCGGCAGGGCGGCGGCCACACCCGCGCCTTCAAGGATGCCGCCGATTTCGTATTCGTTCTCTATTTCCTGACGGGTCATCTTGCGGATGTACTTCCCCTTCTGCGGTTCCGACGTGATCAGGCCGTCCTGCGTGAGGATTTGCAGCGCCTCGCGGATTGGTGCGCGGCTGATGCCGAGGCGTTCGGAAAGGATGACTTCCTTAACTTGCTCGCCGGGAGCGAGTTCGCCGTCAAGTATGCAACGCTTGATGAATTCGACAACCTGGCCGCTGTATGTCTGGCGTTTGAACGTGTGCATGACTTCTCCTTCGAAGGGCACATGACGAAAAGGTTCGTAAGGCGTTTCGCAGTGATCGGAAAGCGTGTATCGGGAGAGGCAAGGCGGATAGCATTCTCGATGTGTTTTTCTACAGAACTACTGCATTCTGTAACGGAAATAGGCGCTACGTCAAGATGTTGAAGGGGCTTTGTTACAGAAGGGGGATAGAAAGATGCATACTGTCGCCATGCAACAAACGGCGCGGGAAACGTTTCAATGCCGTTGCCCGCACCTCAGGGGCTGCAATGCTGGAACGCATTGCAGTAACCGGCCTGCCGTGTGCCGATGGAAAGGGAGCGTATCAGTCGTTGGAGACGAGCAAGGGGTTCTCGTCGTCGGGATATGTGACGATGAGCGAGCGGAACGCGTCCTCTTCAAACAGAAAAGCTTCGACGACAAGCGGATCAAACTGTGTCCCTCGGCCTTCCACGATGATCTTCCTGGCGGTTTCGTGGTCGAAGGCGGGTTTGTACACCCGCTTGGAGATCAGCGCGTCATAGACGTCGGCGAGGGCCATGAGCCGCCCCACGCGGGGGATTTCCTCCCCCTTCAGGCCGCGGGGGTATCCTTTCCCGTCCCAGCGCTCATGGTGCGTATAGGCGATGACCGCGCCAAGGCGTAAAAAGTCGTTATGCCCGCCCATGCGCTTTTCCGCCCAGCTCAGGGTCTGGTAGCCGAGGGTGGTGTGCTTCTTCATCTCGTTGAATTCGGCTTCCGTGAGCTTGCCGGGCTTGCGGAGGATGCTGTCCGGAATGCCGACCTTGCCGACATCGTGCAGGGGGGCGCAGACGCGGAACAGCTCGATGGTGTCGTCATCGTCGTCCCATATGTCGGGCCGCATGAGCCGCAGGCGCTTGGCGAGGATTTCCACGCCGTGCTGCGTACGGCGGACGTGCGCGCCGGTTTCGTTATCGCGGGTTTCCACGACCGAAGCGAGACATTCCACCGTCACGGAACGGGAAAGATACAGTTCCTTGGTACGTTCCTTGACCAGCGAGTTGAGTTCGTCGTTGTATTTTTTGAGCGCGACGTGATTCGATACCCGCGCCCGGACGAGGCGGGGCTGGAAGGGCTTGGCGATGAAGTCCACGGCTCCGAGATCGAGCCCCTTGGCCTCGTGTTCCTCGTTCCCCATCGCGGTGATGAAAACGACGGCGATGTTGCTCGTGAGGGGATCGGACTTGAGGCGGCGGCAGACTTCGTAACCGTCCATCTCGGGCATCATAATATCCAAAAGGACGATGTCGGGGCGGGGCTCGGAGAGCGCCAGCCTCAGGGCTGTGGTACCGTTGGTGGCAACGCGGACGGTGTACTCGTCGCGCAGGAGATCATCCAAGATGCGGATATTGGCGATGGTGTCGTCGACGACGAGTACCACGGGTTTCTTAGGATAGCCCATTCGGTTCTCTCAATTCCAGATCCAAAAGCTGTGCAAGGTGCAAAAGGCCGCTTTCGGCCTTCTCGAAATCGAAGGTATCAATGGCGTGCTGGATTTCGTTCGTTTCCGCCCCGCACTGCCCACCAAGAAAACGCCTGACGGATCCGAAGGCTTCGCGCGCGGCCGTGTTGTACTGCCGGATGAGCAGGAGGCATTCGCACAGCGCCGGTTGCAGCTTGCGGACATCCAGCGTTTCTCCTGCGGCGGGAATGCTCAAAGGGGCTTCGGGGTACGCGGCGATGGCCTGCCCTGCCGCCGCAAGGACACTCTCGGCCGTTGTAACGTAGCCGTATAGGGTGTCAAGAAGGTTGTCGACATTTTCTGCGGAACCCCCTTGCAGGCACTGCTCGAGCTCCACAAGCTGCGTATACAGATCCGTTGCGCCGACGTTGCCGCTGATGCCCTTCAGTTTGTGGACGGACGCCCGGATGGAGGGCATATCGTCCCGCAGCCGGGCCTGCCTGATCTCGGCGTCGGCTTCGGCAAGCTCGCGCCGGAAATCGAACAGGAGACTGACGTACAAGGGAAGGTTGCCCATGACCCGATCAAGCCCTTGCCGTACGGAAAAACCGGGGAGGTGCTCAAGTTCTTCCCGTATGGCGTGCCCCGCCTCGACGCGGGGCCTGGGTTCCGGTGAGGGAGCGGGGGCTTCGCCGGAGAGCGTGGCATGGCGGTTGAGGGCCGTTTGCATGGCCTGCACGTCGAAAGGCTTGCGGAGGACGGCGGTAAAGCCTTTTTGGAGGAGCGCCTCTTCCTCTTCCGGTGAGGAAATGGCCGTGCAGGCGATGATGGGCAGTTCGCCGTAGCGGCTGTCGCTGCGGAGGATATGCGTGAGGGTGGCTCCATCCATGACGGGCATTTCCACATCCGTGAACACAATGGCGTAATGCCGGGTGCGGATAAGGCGGAGCGCCTGAAGGCCGTTGTCGGCGGTATCCGCTTCGGCTCCGAGGGCGAGCAGGATTTCGGCACCGATCTGCTGATTGATGCTTTCGTCGTCGACGAACAGCGTGCGCGGCGTATGCTCTGGCTGGTGCATGGGGTACCTCGGGGCGGCGCTCAGCGCCGGGGAGAGCGGCCGTCCCGGTGTATCCAGCGCGCGAGGGTGGAAAGGAGGACGGAAGGTTCAATGGGTTTGGCGATATAATCCTGCATACCCACGGAAAGGCTCTTTTCCCGGTCGCCGTTCATGGCGTGGGCGGTCATGGCGATGATGGGCAGGTTGTCGAACCGGGCGTATTCCCGCAAGATCCGGGTGGCTTTCAGCCCATCCATGCCGGGCATCTGAATATCCATGAGCACGGCATCGTAGCCGCCTTCCCAGAGTTTTTCCACTGCTTCGAGGCCGTCCCCGGCGGGCTCCACGCTGACGCCGCTGGATTGCAGGATTTCGTTGGCGACCTGTCGGTTGATGGCGTTGTCCTCCGCCAGCAGCACCCGCGCGCCCATAAGTTCGGGGAAGGGGGCGGCGGACGGTTCGGCCCGATCGGGCCTGTCCTGCGGCTGCTCGGCCTCAAGCAGTGCCGAGATGAGGGAGGAGGGCGTAACCGGCTTTGTGATGAGCCGCATGGGAATGTCTTTCCCTTCTCGGATATGGGCGAGGACATCGGGCCGGTCGTGGATGGTGGCCATGAACAGGATGACGGGCCGTTTGGGAAGCGCCGCGCAAATGGCTTGTGCCGTATCCTTGCCGTTCATGCCCGGCATCAGCCAGTCAATGAGGGCGACGCGATAGGGCCTTCCCTCGCGCGCGGCGTCGCGGCAGAGCCGTACGGCCTCTCCGACCGAGGCCGCCGATACAGGATCAAGCTGAAATTCCCGGAGCATACCGCTGAGGATGTTCCGAGAGAGTTCATTGTCGTCAACAATGAGGATGCGTTCTCCATGCAGCGGATGGGAGGGGAGGAGCAGGCGGCGTTCCGGGACGGCCACCGTGCCGAACTCCGCCGTAAAGATAAAGTCGCTGCCATGCCCCGGCGTGCTCCTCACATGGATTTCTCCGCCCATGAGGTTCACGAGGCGTTTGCAGATGGCGAGCCCCAGCCCCGTGCCGCCGTAGCGCCGGGTCGTGGAGTTGTCCGCTTGCGTGAACGATTCGAAAAGGTTGCCGATCTGTTCGGACGTCATGCCGATGCCCGTATCGCTGACGGAGAAGCGGAGACGTGTTTTGCTCCCTTCGTGGCGCTCCTGCGTGACGGAAACAAGGACGTGGCCGGACTGTGTGAACTTGATGGCGTTGCCTACGAGGTTCAGCAGGATCTGGGAAAGCCGGAGCGCGTCCCCTTCCAGTACCGGTGGGACGTCCGGGCTGATCCGGGACAGCAGCTCAAGCCCCTTTTCGGCGGCGCTGAGATCCGCAATGGAGGCGACCTCTTCCAGCACTTGTTCCAGTTGGAAGTCGGCATGTTCCATTTCGAGCTTGCCCGCTTCGATCTTGGAGAAATCCAGAATGTCGTTGACAATGCGCAGCAGGGTGTTCGCCGATGTGCTGATCTGGGTGAGGTAGTCCCTTTGGCGGGACGTGAGCTCGGTTTGCAGCGTCAGATGGGTCATGCCTATGATGCCGTTCATGGGCGTACGGATTTCGTGGCTCATGTTGGCGAGAAAATCGCTCTTGGCGCGTGAGGCCGTTTCGGCTTCCTCTTTGGCCAGCACGAGCTGCTTCTCCAGCTCTTTATTCTGGGTATCGTCGACCAGCCAGCAGATGATGCCCGGGGCGCCTTCATACTCGGTGCGGGTATAGGTGACCCGGAGGTGATGCGGCTGGCCCTGCGCGTCCCGGCTTTTCAGGGCAATGTCGGTGAGCGTGTCTTCAAGCGTGGGGAGCATGGCGGCGGCTTCGCGCAACTGGGGATAGACGCGGGCCACATCCATTTCCTCGCGGAGATCCATCAGTTCCCGAGCACGGGGGTTGCTGTACCGGATGAAACCTTCCACCGCGATAAGCACGCCGATTGGGCTGGTCTTCAACAGCTTTTGGGCAAAGGCAAGCTGCTCGGAAAGCTTTTTTTCCAGCAGCTTCTGCGTGGTCATGTCGGCGCTCAGGCAGAGGACGGCATCCGTTTTTTCATCCGCCTTGCGCAGGGGGACGAGCGTCGTCTGGTAGTAGGCGGTTTTCCCATCCGCATCGGTGCGGGAGTGGGGGAACATACGGGGTTCGCCGGACTCCAGGACGTCCCTCAACACTTTTTCGGAAAGCACGCCTGAAGCCACGGGGAAATCCGTTCCGGGGACGCCGTCGAGGGCCGTTTGCTCCGTAAACCCGAAGATGCTTGCGCACATGGCGTTGAGCTTGCGGCAGCGGCAGGAGGAATCGAACAGGCAGACGGCGGCGGGCAGGTTCTCCAGGAGGGAATTGAGCATGGCTTCCGTGTTCCGCCGGACGAGGACTTCCTTGCGCACTTTGCGGAGCATGAACAACGCGGTCAGTACGATGCCGAGGGCGATGAGAATGACCGTGGCGGTCATTTCCCAGAACAGGCTCCAGGCGATTTCCGCCGAGCGCTGGACGTTGAACCAGCGGTTATGGAAATCCTGCGAGGCCGTGGGGGGAATGCCATCCAGCGCCTTGTCGAGGATGGCGGCAAGCTGCGGCCAGTCCTTGCGGACGCCGATCCGTATGGGCAAACGGTAGGGCGTCACCGCGGCGACGATAACCTGGGGGATATTGTTCAGCCGTATGACGTGGGTTCCCGCGTCGAGGATTTCAAAGACGGCGTCGACTTGCCGCCGTTCCAGCATCTCCAAGGCTTCTCGTGTGGTCCGGGCCTCCACAGCCCTGATTTCCGGAGAGGTGTCCTTCAATATGTCCAGCAAGCGCTCCCCTACGGCGGCCACCCGTTTTCCCTTCATATCTTGGAGGCCATTGACGAACGGCGCATCGTTCATCATGAACAGCACGAGGGGCAGCTCAAGGTATGGCCGGGTGAACAGCATGGTTTTACGCGATTCCGGCGTGTCGACGGCGGAGAGGTGCACGTCAAGCTTGCCTTCGCCGAACGGAAGGTGCAGCCCCGTATCGGGGACGGGGTGCGCCACAAAGCGGATCCCGAGCGTTTTTTCAAGCCAGTTCGCGTAGTCGCTGGCGATGCCTTCCTGTTTCCTTTCGGAAGAGAGCGCTTCGAACGGCAGGCGTGAAGCGATGACGCCCAGACGCAGTTCGGGGTGCTGGGCCAGCCAGAGTTTTTCATCCGGGGAGAGGATGAGTTCGGTTTCGGAGAAAGCCGCGAAGGAGAACGTCAACACAAACAGAAAGGACCCCAGCATCGTTCGGAGGGCGGGGAAAAGAAAACGGCGGAACGTGTGAGAAGGCATGGCATGTCTGCGTGTTGACGTGGAGAGAAACCCACAATGGAGGGATATATTCAGTAATTTGTATTATAAACTCATTTAGGGTATCAAGCAACCGCACTCGCAGACATTTAAAAAGGATATTTCCATGCCCCACGAAACCACGCACCGATTCCTTGCCTCGGAATTGCCGGTCGCCGAACCGGAATCCTGCCTGTTCCATGTGTTGCCCGTGCCTCTGGAGGCTACGGTGTCGTATGCCGGAGGGACGGCGCGGGGCCCGGAAGCCATTCTTGAGGCTTCCGATCAGCTCGAATTGTGGGATGGCGAATCCGTCCCCGCCGAAGCGGGCATTTATACGTGGCCAGCCGTCGACATTTCCGGTTCTCCGGAAACCGTGCTCGGCAGGGTGGAAGCGGCGGTCGGGGGCATCCTCGATTGCAATGGGCTGCCCGTGCTGCTTGGCGGCGAGCATACCGTCACCTACGGCGCTCTCGCGGCGTTGAAAAAGCGGTTCGGGACATTCGGGATCATCCAGTTCGACGCGCACGCGGACTTGCGCGACAGCTACGAGGGGAGCCCGTGGAGCCATGCGTGCGTCATGCGGCGTGCGGTCAAGGATTTGGGGCTGCCGCTGGCCCAGTTCGGCGTGCGGGCCATGTGCCTTGAAGAAGCGGAGGCACGCAAGGAACACGGCGTCACATTCCATGATGCGGCATCCATTGCCCGCAACGGACTTCCCGAATCTCTGCTTCCCCCGGATTTTCCCCGTCAGGTGTATCTGACCTTCGACGTGGATGGCCTCGATCCGTCGATCATGCCCGCGACGGGAACGCCCGTTCCCGGCGGGCTCGGCTGGTATCAGTCGCTCGATATTGCGGAACGGACGCTGTCCGGACGGGATGTCCTCGGGTTCGACGTCGTGGAGCTGGCTCCGGTGCCCGGAATGCACGCTTCCGATTTCGCCGCCGCCCGTCTTACCTATGCCCTCATGGGGATCGTAGCGCGCGGACGCAGGTAAAGCGGTTCAGTCTTACCACGATAACCGTATGAGGAAGGGGAAAGCTTTTCTTTAGAAAAGCTTTCCCTCTTTTTTACGCAAAAACAGAACGCCCCGTAAAGGGCGCTCCGGACATTGACGAAAAGGGATTCGAGAAACACGAAACGCTTTGAAGTGGGAGGGGTGGGGCTTGGGGAGGGAGAAACCTTCTTGAGAAAGTTTCTCCCTCCCCTCCCCCATTTCGCATTCCTCATTCCCCAATCTCACGCCCCCATACGCCGAGGCGATCGATGATGAACTCGGTGATCTGCTGATGCTCGGCCTTGCCCGTGCCTTCGATGCGCATGGGCGCGCCGAATTCAAAGTGGATGGTCTTTTTGACATCCACCGGGCCGAAGTCCTTGAGAAGGTTCCCGTTCCCCCACGCATCGGTCTTGAGCGCCAGCGGAATGATCGGAACCCCTGCGCGCTTGGCAAGCTTGACGCCGATGGTATTGAAATGCGCGGGTTCGAAAACGGAACTGCGCGTGCTCTGCGGAAAAACAATGACGGAACGGCCTTGCTTGAGCCTCGCCTCGCCGCCCTCGAGCACCGCGACGAGATCTTCACGGGGATTGCTGCGGCCGACGACGATGGGCTCACGCGACCCGAGCACGGGGCCGAAGAAGGGATACTTCAGCAGGCTTTCCTTCACCACAAAGGTCACGTCCTTCCACGGCTGGATCATGGAAGGCAGCACAAACGTCTCCAACGTGCTCATATGGTTGCCGATAAAGACGCAAGGGCCTTCCAGCGAACGGAAATGCTCCAGCCCGGTGGCTTCGATGCGGCAGCCCACGGATTCGAGCGCGTGCGCGATGCCCTCGCTGCTTTGGGTCCATGCTTCGCCGTCGTATTGATTGCGCATGGCGTTGCAGCCAGCCTTGAACACGATCCAGATCATGGGCGCGTAGAACCCCAGGTTGGGGCTGATGCGGCTCAGGAAAGAAGGGGTACGCGGGGACGTCAGATACCAGTTGGCGTCGAACAGATGGGAAGATGTCGTCATGAGCGGGACCTAACGGTTTTCGGGTTTGGTGCGTTTCAGGCGCTTGCTCCAGCTTGCCAGACGGGGCTCCTCCCCATATTCCTTGGGCTGGTAGAACACGCGGTTCCTGACCGAGGGAGGGAGGTAGTCCTGTTCCACCCACGCCTGCGGAAAATTGTGCGGGTATTTGTAATCCTTGCCGTATCCCCATTCGCGCTGGAGCTGTGTCGAGGCGTTGCGCAGATGCAGGGGCACGGACTGCGGGCCGTTGACTTTCACCTCCCGCGCCGCGTTGGCGTAGGCCGCGTAGGTGGAATTGCTCTTGCGCGCAAGGGCAAGGTAGACCACGGTTTCCGCCAGCGGGATGTAGCCTTCGGGCATCCCCACAAACTCCACGGCCTGTTGGCAGGCGACGGCCAGCGGCAGGGCCTGCGGATCGGCCAGCCCCACGTCCTCGGAGGCGGACAGGATGAGCCTCCGGCAGATGAAACGCGGATCTTCGCCGCCTTCGAGCAGGCAGGCCAGATAGTACAGCGCCGCGTCGGGATCGCTGCCGCGGATCGATTTGATGAGCGCGGAGGCGTATTCGTAATGGCTGTCTCCATCCTTGTCGTGGCGGGCCATGATCTCGGGCAGGGTGGCCTTGACGTGGGGCAGGTTGCGTTTCTCTTCCGGCAGGGACGAGGCGTACTCCACCAGATTGAGCATGGTCCGGGCGTCGCCGTGGGCCGCCGTCGAAAGGAAATCAAGGATCTCGTCGTTCAGGGTGACGGAAAGGGCCGCCGCGCCGCGCTTGCCGAGTTCGAGCAGTTCGGGCCGCCCGAGCTGGCGCAGCCGCAGGACGTGCAGCCGCGAAAGCAGCTGGCGGGTCACGCTGAAAGAGGGGTTTTCCGTGGTCGTGGCGATCATGGTGAGATCGCCGGACTCCAGCAACGGGAGGAAGAAGTCCTGCTGCGCCTTTGAGAAGCGGTGCAGCTCGTCGAGCACAAGGATATCGACGCCGGTAAGCTGGCGCCGGAGCTGCTGCAAACCCGCCTCGGGAGCGCTCAGGCGCAGGACGTTGCCGCCCCGGGCGCGTGCGAGCAGGAGGGCCAGCGTGGATTTGCCGCAGCCCGGAGGGCCGAACAGGAGCAGGCTCGGAAGGCGCGGGCCCTCCAAGAGCGTGGTCAGGCGCTCGGCGAGGTGGCTCTGTCCGACGAAAAGAGCCAGTTCGGAGGGGCGCAGGCGTTCAGGCAGAGGCTGGGACAGGGACATGAAGGCTCCAAACTTGCCCGCCGGGGCGGGTATCGTTAAGCGTCGGCGCTTTCGAGGACGACTTCGTCCCTGCCGTCGCGTTCTTCCATAAGGACATTGACCTTTTCAGAGCGGGCCGTGTTGATTTTGCGGCCCACGTAGTCGCCGTGGATGGGCAGTTCGCGGTGGCCGCGATCCACGAGGACAAGGAGTTCCACCGTCTTGGGGCGGCCATAGTCGAGGATGGCTTCCAGCGCGGCGCGGATCGTGCGCCCGGTGAACAGCACGTCGTCGACGAGGATGACGTTTTTATTGTCGAGAGGTGTGGTGATGTTGGACTCGCCGATGGTGGGGCGGGCGTGCATCGTGGTCCAGTCGTCCCGGTACAGGTTGATGTCCAGCGTGCCGAAGGGCAGCTTTCGTCCGAGCTTGTCTTCCAGCACCTTGCCGAGACGGACGGCGAGGTCGACCCCGCGCCGCTGGATGCCCAGCAGTACGGTCTGTTCACAGTCTCCGTGACGTTCCATGATCTGGCAGGCGAGACGGTCGAGAACGCGGGCGATCTCGTCGGCATGAAGAAGGACGGTGGTTTTCATGGGGCAACTCCTCTTGAGGTCCGGGCACGTGTGCCGCGAGGGGACGGGCTCCCGCGCGCCTTGAGATCGTCAGGATATACTATTCCCTGTAGAGTGAAAAGATCGGATTTGTCCATGAAATACACGGGGACGGCCCTATGGGGCGGCTCCGGCGGGGCAAAGGAGGCTTGACAAGGACCGCCCGGCAACTATGTTATCCCCACTCAGGCCGTCGCAGCGAGGGCCTGTAACAGCCCGCGTGTCCGGGAGAACGGCCTTCCCGCCCAAAGGGCGTTAAGCCGGAACCGCCAATCTTAACAAATCCCGAAAGCAGCCGCAGAAAGCCTTTATCGAAAGACCGAAAGCGACGGATGAGGCTGCGTTGGAGGACCTGATGATCTCTCTTACCGAAGAGGCTCGCAAAGAGCTTGAAGCGTATTTTGAAGGCAAGGAAAAGACCCCCATCCGGGTGTATCTTGCTCCCGGCGGCTGCAGCGGGCCCCGCTTGGCCCTCGCCCTCGACGAACCCGGCGAGGACGACGAAACGTCCGAGGACAACGGCCTGAAGCTCTGCATCAATAAGGAACTGGCCGAGAAGGTCGGCGCGGTGACCGTCGGCATGACCCATATGGGTTTTGTAGTCGAATCCGAAATCCCCCTGCCGAGCGGCGGCAACGGCGGCGGCTGCTCGTCCTGCTGCGGCGGCTGTGGCAGTTCCGGCGGTTGCCATTAAGGTTGAGGCTGCGGGACAGCCCCGAAAGGCCCTCCCGTACCGATATGCTCAAAGCGAACCATCCGGCGGGGTTCCCGTTGCGCAAAAAGCGATTCCGTGAGAAAAGCCCTAACGAAAGGTTCCCTTGCCATTTGGCTTTTGCACACTACCTTCTGAAGAAGACGGATATGGCGCTTTCCCGCATTTGTCCGTTTCCCCTCTTCATCATTTATTCCGGAGGAAACAATCATGTTTACGATTAGCGAAACGGCTTCCCACGAGCTGGAAGCGTATTTTGCCGACAAGGAAAAAACGCCTATCCGCGTGTATCTCGCCGCTGGCGGCTGACGCGGCCCGCGCCTCGCTCTGGCTCTGGATGAGCCTACTCCCGAAGACAAGGTTTTTGAGCAGGACGGATTTACCTTTTGCATCGCCGGCGATCTTCTTGAAACCGTGGGCGGCGTGAGCATCGACCTGACGTACATGGGCTTTTCCGTCGAACCCGAAATTCCCCTTGCCAATACGGGCGGGAGCAGTTGTGGCGGAAGTTGTTCCTCCGGCAGCTGCGGTACCCACTAGCTCCCATAGCATTTGACGACAAAAAGGCGGCGTTCCGAAGAACGCCGCCTTTTTTCGTGAGGAGCCCGTCCCTTGATTGCGTGGGGACGCCTGCGGTTAAGAGCGCTTTTGGCGGCGCCCTTGATGGCAGCAGGGACACCCGCCGGTATGCAGCACGCCTTTTTCCTCCGCCTTGGCCAGCAGCCAGACGACGGCGACGAGAAAGGCGAGCGTCAGCAGGACGGACATGTTAGATGCCCAGGTTGTTGTAGCCGCAGTCCACGAACATGATTTCGCCGGTCACGGCGGAGCCGAGATCGGAGGCGAGGAAGACGGCGGCCTTGCCCACGTCTTCGGTGGTCACGTTGCGGCGGAGGGGGGCGTGTTCTTCAATGTGATTGAAGATCTGCTTGAAGTCGGAAATGCCAGAGGAAGCCAGCGTCTTGATGGGGCCGGCGCTGATGGCGTTGATGCGAACGTCCTTCGCGCCGAGATCGACGGAAAGGTAGCGGACCGAAGCCTCAAGGGCCGCCTTGGCGACGCCCATCACGTTGTAGTTGGTGATGATCTTCTGAGCGCCGTAGTAGGTCATGGTGAGCACGGACGCGCCGGGGTTCAGCATGGGCTCGAAGGCATGGCAGAGCGCGGTCAGGGAATAGGCCGAGACGTTCAGGGCCGTGGCGAAACCGTCGCGGGAGGTTTCGATGAAACGCTTGGTCAGGTCTTCACGGTTGGCGAAGGCGACGGAATGGACGAGCACGTCCACGCCGCCCCATTTTTCTTTCACGAGCGCGGCGGCGGCGGCGATGTCCTCGTCGCTGGTCACGTCGCAGGGGAAGATAAACTCACCGCCGAGCTCCTCGGAGATGGGTTCCACGCGCTTGTGGATGGCTTCACCGGCATAGCTGAACGCCAGCCGGGCGCCATGTTCCTTAAAGCAGGAAGCGATTCCGTACGCGATGCTTCTGTTGTTGGCTACCCCGAAGATGAGGCACTTTTTGTCTTTCAACAGCATGATTTCCTCGTAGTTGGTACTGAGTGGAAAAGGGGCCTCCGACGGTCGGGGAAAAGCTCCCCCAGTGACAGGCAAACCGGAATGATCCGTGAATCTCCCTTCCGCCGTCGGCGGAAAGGCGGTTTCCAGGCTGCAGAGGCCGGTAATGAGTGGTGCGGAAATTCCCGCGAACGGGCTTGATGGCATCAGCCATACGCGTCCGGCAAGCGTTTCCGTCGCCCGGTTTTCCGCCTGCCGAGTGGTGCGGGCGGAGTGCGGGCATACGGGCAAGCTCGGAGGAGGCTCTTTGAGATAAAGAGTTCCTCCTCCGCTTTTCCCTCATTTTATATTAGAGAGCAAGCTCGGAGCCGGTCAGAATGCGGTAGGCTTCGAGATATTTGTTCTGGGTGGCTTCGACCACCTCCTTGGGCAGGGCGGGCGGCGGCGGGGTCTTGTCCCACGGCTGTCCGGACAGCCAGTCGCGGAGGTACTGCTTGTCGAAGCTCGGCTGGCTCTGGCCCGCCTTATAGCCCTCGGCGGGCCAGAAGCGGGAGGAGTCGGGCGTCAGCACTTCGTCGATGAGGATCAGCTCGCCGTCGACCATGCCGAATTCGAACTTGGTGTCGGCAATGATGATGCCGCGGCTTTCAGCCCACGCGCGGCCTTCCTTGAAGAGGGCCAGGGCGATGCTCTCGATCTGATCCGCGATGTCTTTGCCGAGGATTTCCGCGGCCCGGGCCGTGGAAATGTTCTCGTCGTGCTCGCCGAGTTCCGCCTTGGTGGACGGGGTGAACAGCGGCTGTTCGAGACGGGCGGACTCCAGCAGGCCTTCGGGCAGCTTGTAGCCGCAGACGGAACCGGTGGCCTTGTAGTCCTTCCAGCCGGAGCCGGTGATGTAGCCGCGCACGATGCATTCCACCGGCAGGGGCTTGGCCTTTTTCACGAGGACCGAACGGCCTTCCAGTTCTTCGCGGTAGGGGGCCAGCGCGGCGGGGAACTTGTCCACGTCGCTTTCGATGAGGTGGTTCTTGACGAGGTGGGCGAACTTTTTCATCCAGAACAGGGTGATCTGGTTGAGGATGACGCCTTTGTACGGGACCGGCTCGTTCATGATGACGTCAAAGGCGGACATGCGGTCCGTGGTGACGATGAGCAGGGTGGAGTCGTCGATATCGTAAATATCGCGGACTTTACCCCGGTTGAGCAAGGGGAATTCCTTGATGTCGGTTTTGGTCGTGACTTTCATGTGACGTCCTTTGAGCGTTGGCGTGGGTTGAACGTTGACGAAATTATTGCTTCCGGCATTCCATCGAGCGGGCATGGGCTTCGAGCTGTTCCATGCGGGCGAGCCGGGCCACGGCGTCCGCATTGGCGGCGGCGAAGGCGGGGCTGGCGGCGATGATGCTGGTGCGTTTGCAGAAGGTCTGTACGGAAAGGGCCGAGGAGAAGCGGGCCGTGCCGAGCGTGGGCAGCACGTGGTTGGGCCCGGCGAAGTAGTCGCCGAGGGGCTCCGGCGCGTAGGGGCCGAGGAAGACCGCGCCCGCATGACGGATACGGGGCAGCACGGACCACGGCTCGCGCATCAGCACTTCAAGGTGCTCCGGGGCCACGCGGTTGGCGAGGGCGATGGCGGCGTCCATGTCCGGCACGAGGACCACGGCACTCCAGTCTGCCAGCGATTTGCGCACGATGTCGGCACGGGGCAGGGTGGCTGACTGGCGTTCCAGTTCCGCGATGACGGCATGGGCCAGCGCCTCGTTGTCCGTGATGCAGATGGCGGAGGCCAGAGCGTCGTGTTCGGCCTGCGAGAGCATGTCGGCGGCGAGCCATTCGGGGTTGGCGGAATCGTCGGCGAGGACGAGGACTTCGCTCGGACCGGCGATCATGTCGATGCCCACCCGGCCCTGCACGAGCCGTTTGGCGGTGGTCACCCAGATGTTGCCCGGCCCGGCGATGACGTCCACGGGCGCGACGGTTTCGGTGCCGTAGGCGAGCGCGGCGATGGCCCACGCCCCCCCAATGCGGTAGATTTCATGCACGCCGAGCAGATGCGCGGCGGCGAGGATATGCGGATTGAGGGTGCCGTCGGCGCGGGGCGGCGTGACCACGGCGATTTCGCGGACGCCCGCGGCCTGCGCGGGGATGGCTGTCATGAGCAGGCTCGAGATGAGCGGCGTGTTGCCGCCGCGTCCGCCGGGGACATAGAGCCCGGCCCGGTCCACGGCCTCGATCTTCTGGCCGAGGATCGTGCCGTCGTCGCGGGTGAGGAACCATGAGCGATCTTTCTGGGCTTCATGGAAGGCGCGGATATTGTCCGCCGCCTGTTTGATACAGTCGAGGCTTTCGGCGGGAATGTCGCGGGCGGCCTGCTCCAGATCCTCGGCGGGCACGCGCAGGGGAGGCCGCATGTCCGGACAGTCGAACCGCCGGACATACTCGAGGACGGCGCTGTCGCCGCCCTTGCGGACCGCGTCCAGCATGGCACGCACGTCCGTTTCCACGGTCTGATCGGGGTTGTCGCGGTTTTCCAGAAGCCGCAGCAGTTCCGGCCACATGGCTTCTGACGACAGCGACAGCAAACGACACGTCATGATGACTCCTTGGGCCTCCGGCGGACCGGGGGCGTCTCCGGGGCTCCCCGGATGATGAAGAGGCTTGGTAAGAACAGATGACTTTAGAGCAGGAACGTCGGAAAGTCGAGCCTCCCGCCGAGCGTTTTCCCTAGTGGATTTCTAGGATTGGCGCGGGCAATGGGCGGGATCGTTTTCCGTTTTCGTTTTTTGATTGTGCGTCACGCTCTTTACGCAGGGGCGGAAACAGGGTATCGCCTTGCTCATGAAGAGAGTGTTTTTTCTTTTTGGAACCATCATCGGTGTGCTCGTGGCCCTCGGCCTCGCAGCCGTGGTTGGCGTCTATTTTTGGGCTGTCCGGGATTTGCCGGGGTTTACCCGTATCGCCGATTACCGTCCCGCACTCACCACCACCGTTCTGGCGCGTGACGGGAGCGTCATCGGTTCTTTTTATCGGGAAAACCGTTTCCTCATTTCGCTCGATCAGATGCCCAAGATGCTCCCCAAGGCTTTTCTGGCCGCTGAGGACGCTGAATTCTATGAACACGAGGGCGTGAACCCGGTCGCCATTTTCCGCGCCTTCCTTATCAACCTCCAGTCCGGCACGAAGCGGCAGGGCGGCAGCACCATCACGCAGCAGGTGATCAAGCGCCTGCTCCTGACTCCTGAACGCAGCTACGAGCGCAAGATCAAGGAAGCCATCCTCGCGTACCGTCTGGAGCATTACCTTTCCAAAGATGAAATCCTGACAATCTATCTGAACCAGACCTTCCTCGGGGCCAACGCGTACGGCGTGGAGGCTGCGGCTCGGACGTACTTCGGGAAGAACGCCAAAGATCTCACGCTGGCCGAATGCGCCATCATCGCGGGCCTGCCCAAGGCTCCCTCCCAGTACAACCCCTACCGTGACCCGAGCGCCGCCATCGGTCGCCAGCACTACGTGCTGCGCCGTCTGCGCGAGCTTAACTGGATCACGGAAGCCGAGTACGACGCCGCGCTCAAGCAGCCGCTGGTGTTCAAGCAAATGGCGGACGGCATGGGCCGTCAGGGGGCGTGGTATCTGGAAGAGGTGCGGCGTCAGCTTATTGATCTGTTCAGCGAGGAAAACGCCAAAAGGCTCGGCATCGAGTTGCCCGTTTACGGCGAGGATGCCGTCTATCAGATGGGCTTTACCGTGCAGACGGCTATGAGCCCTCCCGCGCAGATGGCGGCGGACGAGGCGTTGCGTTCCGGGCTGGAAGACTTTACCCGTCGTCAGGGCTGGCAGGGACCGGTGGAAAAGATCCCGGTGGCGGACTTGAAAGAGCGCATCGAAAAATCGCATTTCTCCCCCGACATGCTGGCGAACGGCGAACGGGTTAAAGGCATCGTCACCCGGATCACGGACAAAGGCGTGGATATACGTCTCGGGAAGTACAGCGGGTTCATCGACAACGCGCAGCTGAGCTGGGCGAAGAAGACTCTCCGCAGCAAGCAGAAGTTCCTCGAATCCGGTGATGTCGTTTGGGTGGCCGCCGTCAGCGACCCCAAGAACCCGTACAATCCGGATGAGGCCGAACTGAACAAGCCTATCCGCCTGTCGCTCCAGTGCGTCCCGGAATTGCAGGGCGCGCTCATTTCCATTGAGCCTGAGACGGGTGACGTGGTGGCGATGGTCGGCGGCTACAGTTTTCAGGAAAGCCAGTTCAACCGCGCGACGCAGGCGTTCCGGCAGCCGGGGTCGTCCTTCAAGCCCATCGTCTACTCCGCCGCGCTGGACAACGGCTTTACGGCGGCCTCCGTCATCCTCGACGCGCCCGTGGTGCAGTTCCTTGAGAGCGGCGACGTGTGGCGTCCGAGCAACTACGAGAAAAACTTCAAGGGGCCGCTCCTGCTGCGCACGGCGCTGGCCCTGTCCCGCAACCTGTGCACTATCCGCGTGGTGCAGCAGATGGGGGTCCAGAAAGTCATTGAACGGGCCAAGGATCTGGAGCTGGAGCCGCATTTCCCCGAAGTGCTGTCGGTCAGCCTCGGTGCGGTCGCGGTTACGCCGCTGAACATGACGCAGGCCTACACCGCCTTCGCCAACGGCGGCATGGTCAGCAAGGCGCGGTTCATCCTCTCGGTCAAGAACTTCTGGAACGAAACCATTTATGAGTCTCAGCCCGATTTGCGTGATGCCATTTCCCCGCAGAACGCTTATGTGATGTCCTACCTGCTCAAGGAAGTGGTGAACGCGGGCACGGCGACGAAAGCCAAAGTGCTCGGACGGCCCGTCGCGGGCAAGACCGGGACCAGCAACGACTGGAAGGACGCGTGGTTCATCGGCTTTACGCCGCATCTCGTGACGGGCATGTACGTCGGGTACGACCAGCCCCGGACGATGGGCCGTAGCGGCACGGGGGGCAGCATGGCTCTGCCGATCTTCGTCGAGTACGCGAAATCGGCGTTTCAGGCGTATCCGCCGGATGACTTCGAGGTGCCGGACGGGATTTCCTTTGCGAACGTGGACCAGACCAGCGGGCATCTCGTGGAGAGCGGCGGGTTGCGGCTCCCCTTCTATACGGGCACGGAGCCTGGTTCCAGCACGTCCGAGGAAGCCATTTCCGGTGTGAACACCCGCGGCGAGGATTTGCTGAAGCAGATGTTTTAGCTGGTGGGAGAAGATTGGGGAAAGGGAGGGGAAGCCTTTCTGGAGAAGGGTTTCCCCTCCCTTCCCCCACCCCCCCATCCCTCCTCTTCCCAAGACTTTTATGTTTATTGAATCCCTGTTCACGGCATTCCCTGTTGATTGAGGGAAGGCGTTGAGCGGGGTGTTTTTTTAGAGAGAGGGAAAGGGAGCGGAGGAGGGAGTTCCGTTTGCAGAAGTAAGAGGGGGTAGGGGCGCGGGCTATGGAAAAGATTTTTTATTTGGGCATGATGATTGCGGCGGGGCTGCTGTTCGGGCTCCAGTCGCCGATCAACGCGCAGTTGAGCCGTTCCGTGGGTGTGTTGGAGGGGAGTTTCCTTTCATTCCTTGGCGGTACGCTGGTTCTTGGGATCGCTGTGCTGCTTTTCGGTAAAGGGCATGTCGGCGGCGTATTCGGCGTTCCTGCGTGGCAATTGGTCGGCGGTTTGCTCGGGGCGACCGTGGTATTCAATACGATTCTCTGTGTGCCCCATATCGGCGTCCTGCCCACCCTGATGGCCATGATCCTCGGAAACCTGATCATGGGCTGTATCATTGACCATTTCGGTTGGTTCGGCATTCCCGTAAACCTGTTCACATGGCGGCGTTTTTTGGGTGTCCTGCTGGTCTTGCTTGGCCTTTTCATCGCGTTCAGACGCTAACATCCCGTTTTCATACCGTTCCTTCTCCTTTTTTCCGCAGTTTTCTTTTCATTTTCCCAAAGAGAAGGCCGCCCGAACTGCTTCGAGCGGCCTTTTTTCATTTGTCATATCCACGTAACAGGGACTCCCTCCGTGCGACCTCCCCACCAGTCAAAAGTCTTGGGAGGATGAGAGGAGGGGGGTGGGGGAGGGGAGAAGGTAACCCTTCTCCCCTCCCCCACATACGTTTTCCTAATACGCGTGATCGTCCTTCTGAAGGCTTTCGGGGGTCACCTTGTGGGCGAAGGTGTAGTACACCCACGCCTGATAGGCGATAACCACGGGGATGCAGCAGAGGGTCACGCCAAGCATGATCTTGAGGGTCAGCGGGCTGGAAGCGCCGTTGAAGACCGTCACGCTGTATGCGGGATCGATGCTGGAGATGATGATGCCGGGGTACATGCCGAGCACGCCGAAGAAGGTCACGGTAATGATGAACAACGCGCTGAAGAACCACGCGCCGAGCAGGTTGTCGGCCCAGATCATCACCCGCACGGTGAGCAGGGAGGCCACCGCGAGGATCGGGAACACGAGCAGCGTGGGATGTTCGGCGTAATTGGCGTACAAGTTGGTATAGAACGCGGTCAGGGCGAGGAAAAGCAGGGCTACGGCGAGGACCAGAGGCCAGACCACCTGCGCCGCGCCGACGGCGCGTTCATGGATGTCGCCTTCTGACTTGAGGGCCAGCCAGAGAGCCCCGTGCATGGCGAAGATCAGCACGAAGAAGATGCCGCCCGCGAGTCCGTAGGGATTCAGAAGCTTGATGATGTTGCCGTGGTACACGCCGTTGCCGTCGATCGGGATGCCCATGAACAGGTTGGCGAAGGCCACGCCGAGCAGCAGCGCGGGCAGGAAGTTGCCGAGGAATTGGCAGGCGTCCCAGAACTTGCGCCACTGGGGGCAGTCCTTCTTGTTGCGGAATTCAAAGGATACCGCGCGGAAGATCAGCGCGAAGAGCAGGATGAGCAGCGGAGCGTAGAGCGCGCTGAACATCACCGCGTAGGCTTTGGGGAAGGCGGCGAAGGTCACGCCGCCGGCCGTGATGAGCCACACTTCGTTGCCGTCCCAGTAGGGGCCGGCAGCGTTGTAGATGATGCGTTTTTCCTCATCGTTCTTGGCAAGGAAAGGCAGCAGGGTCCCCATGCCGAAGTCGAAGCCGTCCAGGACAAAGTAGACCGCCCAGAGCAGTCCCCACAAAACAAACCAAGTGGTTTCAAGCATATTGGTAATCCTCTCTTAGGGTAGGGATGGCGGGGCTAGGCCTGCGCTTCAGGGGCGGCTTCCGGGCCCTTCTTGGCATACTTGCGGAGCAGGTAGATGTCCAGAATGCCGAGGAAGGTGTAGATGACGATGAAAGCCGCGAGCGAGAGCCCTACAGAGGACGTCGGGACCGGCGACACGGCGTCGGAGGTCCGCATGAGGCCATAAACAATCCACGGCTGGCGGCCTATTTCGGCCACGGCCCAACCGGCCATGATCCCGAGGTAGGGCAGGGGGATCACGTAGATCAGCGCCTTCATGAGCAGGGGATGGTTTTCGAGATCCTTCCTCCACCACCACGCGGCGATGGCCAGCAGCACGAAGAGGCCCGCACAGGCTACCATGAAGCGGAAGGAGAGGAAGGTGGGAAGGACTGGAGGAATGTCGTCTGCGGGGAAGGCGTCGAGGCCCTTCACTTCCGCGCTCGGGGAATTGAAGGCCAGCAGGCTCAGCAGGCTCGGGATGGGCAGGGCCTGAATGCTGTTGGTGCGGTTGGCCTGATCAGGCCATGTGAGGAGATACATGGGGACATGGGTTCCGGTTTCCCAGTGGGATTCCATAGCGGCGAGCTTGGCGGGCTGCATTTCCGCGACGATCTGCGCGTGATGGTGGCCCTGAAGGCCGAGCAGCAGGACGAGGATCAGGGTGAAGGGCGCGGCGATGCGCACGGAACGCTTGAACAGATCCAGCTCGTTCTTGCGGAGCAGATGCCACGAGGAGACGCCGAGCACAAAGAAGCCGCCGAGCATCCACGCTGCGAAAATCGTATGGAAATACTGGCTCCATGCGAAGGGGTTGGTCACGACGTCAAAGAAGCTGGACAGCTCGGCGCGGCCGTTCTTGATGACGTAGCCGACGGGGTTCTGCATCCAGCCGTTGGCGAGGATGATCCACAGGGCGGACAGGTTCGAGGCGATGGCCACGAGCCAGATCGCGGTCAGGTGGACCTTCTTGCTCACGCGCTCCCAGCCGAACGCCCACACAGCAAGGAAGGTGGACTCAAGGAAGAAGGCGGCCGTGGCTTCGATGGCCAGCAGCGAGCCGAAGATGTCGCCCACATATTCCGAGTAGCGAGACCAGTTGGTCCCGAACTGGAATTCGAGGGTGATCCCGGTCACGACGCCGAGGACGAAGTTGATGAGGAACAGCTTTCCCCAAAACTTGACCATTCTTTTGTACACTTCATTGCCCGTGCGGACGTAGAGCGTCTCCATGATGGCGAGAAGAACCACGAGTCCGAGGGTCAGCGGGACAAAGATGAAGTGGAAAAAGACGGTCACGGCAAATTGCAGCCGTGACAGCATGACAACATCCATAGAATTCCCCCATGATTTTGGTTTCCGGCCGGAAGCCGGAGCATTGACGGAGCCCAGTCTCCTCAGGCTCCTTTGAAAAGTATATGATATTACGGCGCATCGGAAAGGATTCTTCCCCAAAACGACGCGTGGAGGCGGTTTTCTCAGTCCGGCCCCGTCTCCTCTCACTCACGAACGCTTCCGCGCGATGCCCCGCGCATTGCTTTCGCCGCCGGAACGGGAAGGCGGGGGAAAGCCCGAAGGTTTCCCCCGGAACATCAGCACTTCGCCTTGAGGGCCTCGGCAACGGTCTTGCCGAGCGCGACGCACTGGGACAGGCCTTCATGCTTGGGTACGAACAGGCACTTCACAGGGTCGGCGGGCATATCCATGTTCATGGATGCGAGCCATTCCTGAATGATCTTCGGCGATTCGCCGGACCAGCCGTAGGAGCCGAACGCGGCGCCCACGCGGTTCAGGGGGCGGAGGCCTTTCATGTAGGTCAGCACGTCGGCGATGCCGGGCAGCACGTTGTTGTTGTGCGTGGCGGAACCCACGATGACCGCGCCGCAGTCGGCGAGTTCGGTCATCACGTCGCTGTGGTGGTTCTTCTGGATGTCGATGATGCGGACGGGCACGCCTTCGTCTTCAAGGCCGGAGGCGATGGCGGAGGCCATGATGCCGGTGGAGCCCCACATGGAGTCGTAGACGATGACGGCGCGCTGCTTCGGCTTCTGCTCGGCAAGGGCGCGGTAGGTGTCGAGGATGTACTTGCAGTCGTCCTTGCCGCGCCAGATGAGGCCGTGGTCGGGGGCGATCATTTCGATGTCGAGCTTCAGGGCAGCCACAAGCTCAAGCGTCTTGAGGACCTGAGGGGAGAAGGGCAGGACGATGTTGTAGTAGTATTCCTTGATCGCCTTTTCCAGTACGCAGCGGTCGTACTGATCCGAAAAACGTTCGGAGGAGGCGATGTTCTGCCCGAAGGCGTCGTTGCTGATAAGGAGCTTGTCTTCGGGGATGTAGGAAACCATGCTGTCGGGCCAGTGCAGCATACGGGTTTCCACGAAATGGATGTTCCGCTTGCCGATGTTGATGACGTCCCCGGTCTTGACCACTTCGATGGGCCAGCCGGTGGTGTCGAACTGGGCTTCCATGAAGCGCTTGCCGATGGTCGACGTGATGATCTTCTCGGGCTTGCAGCGCTCGACGAGCTGGCACAGGGCCCCGGCGTGGTCTTTTTCGGTGTGGTTCACGACGATGTAGTCGACCTTGTCGAGCGGCATCAGCTTGGCGAGGCGGCAGAACATGGTTCCGGCGTAATCGTTGTCCACCGTGTCGAACACGACGTTCTTCTCGTCGCGGACGAGATAGCTGTTGTAGGTCGTGCCGCGCGGGGAACGGCTGTAGCCGTGGAAGTTTCGCTTGTTGTAGTCGACGGCCCCGATCCAGAAAATATCTTTCGCCAGTTCAACGGGTTTCATAGTGACAAAATCCTTTCAGGCATGTTTGAGGTGAGCACAAAAACATGGGGGTGCGACGAAGCCCGTCACACCCCCCTATTCTACGCGTTCAGACGAGCCGCTATCTTAGGCAGCGGAAAAGTCCGACTTGGAAGCGCCGCAGACGGGACAGACCCAATCTTCGGGCAGATCTTCAAAAGCGGTGCCGGGGGCGATGCCGCTGTCAGGGTCGCCGGCGGCGGGATCATATTCATAGCCACACACATTGCAAACATATTTCTGCATCGTTAATCTCCTGCCCGCGAGAGCGCTGATCTTGCCTGCGGGGGTTAGAGGTGTAAGGAACATCTCCGACGGCACTGTTACAGCCAAAAAGAGCCGTCGTTGTCAAGTGGTCTATAGGTGCTTATGCCTTCCACAGGCCGTGGAGGTTGCAGTATTCGCGGGCGGAAACAACTTTGTCCACCGGGATGCAGAAATCGGCTTCGGGCGCGTCGCCGGGCTTCAGGAACTTCTTATAGCGCTTGCCGTCGGCGGTGGCGATTTCGATCCATTCGATCCAGTGGGTTTCTTCCATCACGTGAGGAGCGGAACCGACCTTGACCTTACAGCCTGCGCCGTTGGCTTCAATCACGGGCACATGCTTTTCCTTGGCGCCGTCGATGGCCTTGTCGGCCATAAGTTTCATGGGCTGGCCACAGCAGGAAAGCGGGCCGCCGCTGCCGGCGAAAAGCACTTCGATGACATTGCCGCAGAGTTCACACTTATAGATTTCAAACTGGTTAGCCATGAGAACCTTCCTTATGACAATGGTTGGCTGAATAAGGATCCTGTCTTTCTGGGAAGTACACCGGGAGCCGTTTTTTGACAATGAGAAATGGATATGGGGAATCCGGTTTCCCCTTCGTTTTGCCTATCGCTCCGTGGCTCAGAATGCCCTATTCGTGAAACGATAATAGTTCTTTTTATACTTACTGTCCAGCAAAAAAAGGGCGCCTTCCCCGGTTTTCCCCTGAAAGACGCCTCAAGTCTAACGCTTCATAGCGTCAATCTCATGTCGGGTCAGGCGGTTGGCTTCCGCCCGCGCAGCCGGGCGTGACGATAAACGATGTGCAGCCGCGTGGCCAGCCAGTTGAGGACCAGAGGGGGACTGACCATATAGTCCAGCGATTCCTGGCATTGCGCCAGCAGGTCATTGACATGGAGATGGCCGGCTTCGGGAAGGATGGCAAGGCGCCGTCCAAGAGGCCCTCCATCCCGCCCGGCGTGGAGAGCGGCCTGTGCCTTCTGGACGGAGAGCACGATCCGGCGGGCCAGCGCCGCGTCGACGGCACCCTTGCCGGACGTCTTGTCGAGCCATCCCTGCCCGGAGGCCATGAATTCCGCCATCGCCTCTTCCCACTGGAACAGCTCCGGCGTCGAAGGCGTGCCGGCCTCGGGCCACGCCAGCGTGACGACCCAGCCACGGGAGACAAGCGTGGGGAGGAGGCGCTCCCGCTGCGGGGCGAGGAGCAGGAAACAAACGCCGGGCCGGGGCTCCTCCAATGATTTCAGAAGCGCGTTGGCGGCTTCCACGCCGAGGGACTGGGCTTCGGCGAGGATAACGACGCGCTTGCCGTCGCCGCGCGGCGCTTCCCCGAGGATGGTCCTCAATTCACGGACGGTTTCGATCTTGATGGAGCCTTCGCGCCCGTCCAGCACATACAGGTCGTGAAACAAATTCGCGCCGATCTGGAGGCAGGCCGGGCAATGCAGGCAGGGCGGCTGCCCTTCCGGGCAGTTGAGGCGGGCGGCGTGCCACAGGGCCACACTGAAGCGCTCGGCCACGCTGCCGCCTTCGAGGATCAGAACCTGCGGCGGATCGCTTGCCAGCTTGTTGAGCGCTGCGCGCACACGCTCCTGCCGCGCGTCAAGGGCGAGGGCAAAGGCGGCTTCCGCCTCCTCCCGGGTGGGGAGTTGTTCTTCTGTCGCTGTGCGGGTGGTTTTTGCGGCCACTGTGCGTCCTTTGGTCAAAAAGAAAAGTCACGGGAAACGGATGCCGACGGGAGAAGGCCCTCCCCCCTTCCCCGCACCAAACGGCGGGTTCCGATGCGGAGGAAAGCCGCGTGTCCCGTTTGACGTAGCTGTTACAGAACTTCTTTTTGCTTTTCAACAGCGGGGAATGGACAGGCGCGGCTCCCCGCCCGGCAATCCTCATACGGAGATCTCTCTGGATGCCTTCCCCGTCGGTTGAAGTTCCGGAGAGAGGCGGGAGACTCCGGAAAGCCTGTGGGAACGCTCTCTTCAAGAAGCTTTCCCATCCGGATAGGGCCTTTCGACTTTGGAGCAGCTCGTTCGGTTGTATCACTCCAGAAAATTCCAGAGATCCGGCGAGCACAAAAGTCTTTGCCAGAGGGGAGAGGGGTGCGAGCTGTACTGGCAGATTTGGGGAAAGGGACGCTTTTTCAGAAAAACTCCCTTCCCCCAAATCTTCCTATCATTTAAAGGTAATCCGATATATGCCGCCTGCGCCTGAGCAACGGACGATGGCCGTTGGAGAATCCGGCGCAGCGTTTGTTGAGTGTAAGGATATAGTTTTCGTAGCTGTCCAGATAGAAGGACAGGGCGCGGGCGAAGTTGCGCCCGAGCAGGCCGTCCACGAAAAGCTGGCTGACTTCCCGGACGCGGGACAAAATCCCCTGCGACCGGGCCAAGATGACCCGCTCTTCGCGCGTCATGGTGCGAAGGATGGAGGTCAGCGTCTGCTGTGCACAAGGCTGATACAGCCAGAAATACATGAGATCCAGCGCATTGATGATGCTTTCCACTTGCAGGGATCGGGCTTCCGTGGAGGTAAGCCGGGTAAATTCCTCGGGGCGGGACAACAGCGAAAGGATGTCCTGATCAGGGAAGGCCAGCTCCAGCTTGGCATAACAATCAAACAGGCGCTGCAATTTGGTTTCGTAGTCCCAGTACCGGAGCCGCCGGTTGTTGCGCCAGTCGGCAAGGCCTTCGATAATGGCCGCCACCGTATCCGACGCCGTCTTGGAAATGATGGCCGCGCCGGGTTCGAGGATCAACAGGGGATCGGCCGTCGTGAAGAACGGCAGGAACAAGGCCAGCACGTCGTTGTAGAACACCGAAACCGGGATGGCGAGCAAACTTCGGAAGAGGTTCCCGATGATGGCTTCCTTGGGGAACCCCCGATAGATGTTGTGCAGCGAAATGTAAATGCTGTTCGCCCCGGCGATGATGGAGAAGACAAGGAACTGGTGATCCTTGACCGTCAGCCCCAGCCCGTCTTCCAAGAGCAGTACGCGGATAAAGTATTCCAGCAGGGGAACGGACAGCCCTGTGTATAGCAGTGAATCGCAAACGCGTGTCCAGCTTACATAATCGTTCCAGCGCAGGAGGGAACGGCTCCACATGCCGCCTCCGCCGAGGATGGCCTGAGGAATGTTGCGCAGGCCGGTGATGAGGAACCACAGGGGCGCGCCGAACCATGCCAGCACCCACCATTCCTGTGTGTACAGGAAGGTCACCAGTGCCGGGATGAATCCCGCGAGCACTTTGAGCGTATTGGAAATGGGCGTGCTGAGACGCGAGAAGCCGAGCCAGCGCGGGCGGGTCTTTTCGGTCCGCTCGGCGCGCAGGCCGTTGTTCAGCTCGCCGCCGATGCCGCCCATCGTGATGACGTTGCCTTCCTCTCCGATCTGGGTAATGCCGGAAATGGCCCGCCATTCCTTGGTGCAGCGGAGCCCGAAATGTCCGAACCCCCAAATGCGGCGCAAGCGCGGACCGAGCCAGCGCATGAAGGACGAATAGCGTTCCTGTTCGGCGTAGGTTTCGCGGAATTCCAGCGACAACGACACCGGAAGGTAAATGGGCCGGAACTGTTTGCCCCGGGCGATCTGCCTGCGCGCGCCGTGGGGGAGGGTTTCGGGCATGGCAAGGCCCATGCCGTGCCGCACGCCCGAATGGCTCGTGGAGTCCGTCCCGATGCGGATACGCAGGGGCGCGACCTTGTACGGGGCCTGCAACGAAGGGATGTTGCGCAGGATGATACGGAATTTGGCGCAGCGTTCCTTGTCCTTTTCGGAAGACGAAGCTTCCAGCGTACGGATCATGCCCCGCAGTATCTGTTTGAGGTGCAGGACGCTGCCCTTGTTGATGGCGATCTGGAGATCGTTGATCGCGGTGAGGTGCCGGAGATGCCCTTCCTGCCATTCCTTGAGGTTGAACAGCTCCAGATGGGTGATCATGCCCTGGCAGTCCCAAAGCAGTTCCAGCACGTCCTCGGCGGTAAGCTCCGCAAGCTGGAGCGTGATGCGGTACCCGCTGCGCAGGCAGGAGAGCCAGTCAAGCAGCACATGGGGCGGCATTCTGAGCAGTTCCGGCGTGTCCGGCGCGTTGTCCGGCACGTCGGGAGAGGGCAGCTCGGGATTGCGTTCGGGCTTGAGCCACGTTTCCATGATCACTTCGGTCGTGAGCATGTCCATGCGCCGGATAAGCTGTGCGATCTGGCTCTGGCGTTCGCTGGTTGCGGTGAGGGATTCCTCCTGCAATGCCTTGACCCGCTGGACAAGATGCTTGAGGAGCGTCTTGTGCGCGTATTCGGCGAGATGGAGGAATGAGGTTTGCCCGGTCCCCACATAGGCAAGGAACGCCTCGGGCTCAAGAAGCGGAACGGGGATTTCGAGCTCCTCGGCCAGCGCCGGGGCGTGCTTGGCGTTCCACAACTGGAGCGTATCCATGACGTGGCGCTGCATCCAGAGGGATGCCTTGCGCCCTTCGTTCATGAGGGCGACCATAGGCCGCTCGGCGAGGAAGGACAAAAACGCCTCGGGATCGGAGAACCCGCGCGGGGCCCAGACGAAACAGACGAAGCGATCCCGGAAAGGCGTGCGGAACTCCAAGCCGATGCGGACGTCGACGCCCATGATCTCGGCGGCTTGCAGCAGTTCGCGCGCGGCGGCTGGCTCCACGTAGTTGTAATAGACGACGGTGATATACCGGATGCCCTTGATCCATGCGTCCATGATCAGGTGCGTCGCGTTTTTGCGGCCCTTGGTGTTGGCGTCATGGACATGGTGGTCCACGGTAAGCTGGTTCCACTCCTCGGGCATTTCCAGCAGATGGTATGTATTCAGGAACTGGCGCACGAGGCGGGGGTTCCCGGACGTGACCTTCCTGAAATCGTGCACGAGCTTGAGCTGCGTCAGCTCATCCTGGCGAGACCGGATGATCTCCTTCATGATCTGGATGAGGACGCGGCCCGTATTGTACCGGAAGGGCGTGCGGGCGCTGTGCAGCACCTCGTCGCGGAGGATGCGCAGGGCCATGAGCCGGTCCGGAGCGCCGCCGGCTTCGAGGTTGCCGAGCAGGTTGATGACCGCGTGGGCCATCCTGTACTCGTGGGTCGTCGTCAGTTCCAGGATGCCATGCGGATGAAGATTGGCGTCAAAGACCTTGTGCTCAAGGTCCTGCGAGGGGCCGTGATCGATCGTTTCGTTGATCATACGCAGGAGTTCACGATCCTGCTTGTCGAAAAAAAGTGTTCCGAGCATGGGCAATCCTGAAGGCGAAAAAGGGGAAATAACAAGAGAAATGATTCAAAGGGTGAAACGTCCCTTCTAGTCAAAAAAAGAACAAGCGTCAACGGCCTCCCTGTGGAGAGGGCGGGGCTTGCACCTTTTTTACGCCGCATAGGGGAAAAAAGAAAGTGTGGCAGCAAAAATCCCCGCCGGTGGAAGTCCATCCGGCGGGGATTCTGAAGCGCCTTTTTTGCTTGTGCCTACCGGGTCCACACCTCAAGGAACGCCTTGGCGGTGTTGCCCTTGTCGAGATGTTTCAAGAGGGCGCTGCCGAACACGGCGGCGTCGGGCCGGATGTCGGCGGGAATGGCGGCAAGCTGATCCGGGTGCTGCAAGCCGAAACCCAGAGCCAGCGGCAGGTTGAAGGCTTTTCGCGCCCGGCGCAGCGTCGCTTCCACCTGCGGCGGCAGTCCCGTGCGCGCTCCGGTAGTGCCGAGGACGGAAACGACGTATACATAGCCTTCCGAAACGGCGGCGTATTCGCGCATCCTTTCTTCCGACGTGTTCTGGCCGACCAGCGCGATCAGATCGATGCCGTGCACTTTCAGCGTGGTTCGGACAGGGGCGCTTTCGTCAAGCGGCAGATCCGGCACGATGCAGCCGGAGACGCCCGCTTGTGCGGCATCGGCGGCGAAGCGTTCCAGCCCGTACTGGAGGAACGGATTGAGGTAGCCCATGAGCACGATGCCCGCCTTGAAGTTCCCGGCGCGCTGCTTGAGGCCGTCCATGATCCAGTTCAGGCTGACGCCCTGTTCCAGCGCGCGGCGGGAAGCGTCCTCCACGACCGGGCCGTCGGCCACGGGATCGGAGAACGGCACGCCGATTTCGATCACGTCCGCGCCGTTGGCGTCCAGTTCTTCAATGATGCCCCAGAACGTGTCGAGCGCGGGGAAGCCTGCGGTGACGAAGGGAATGAGCGCCGTGCGTCCGGCTGTGTGCGCATCCCGTATTTTCTGTTCAAGAAAAGTCATGATGGTTCTCCTCGTTATGCCTCCGGCGGCAAGGGTGGCTACCGCCCCCCTTGACCCCCTGTCCGGGGGGAATAATTCCCCCCGGTCCCCCTTGGTTTTTGGGGTGGGGATAGGTGTCTTCGGCATTTCGTATTTTTAATTATCTATTTGGAATTGTTTTTATATTTCAATTCACCGATACGTCGCTATCATTAGATATGCAGATGTTGTTCCACGATGTCCATGTCCTTGTCGCCGCGCCCCGAGAGGTTGATGACGACATGCCCCCCTGCGGGGAGTTCGTCGTGGTGCCGGAGTACCCACGCCAGTGCATGGGAGGATTCCAGCGCGGGAAGGATGCCTTCGGTGCGGCAGAGGGTCTGGAAGGCGTCGAGCGCCTCGGCATCGTTGGCAAGCCCATAGTGGACGCGCCCGATGGCGTTCAAATAGGCGTGCTCCGGGCCGACGCCGGGATAGTCGAGCCCGGCGGAAACGGAATGCGAAGGCTCGATCTGCCCGTCCTTGGTCTGGAGGAGCATGGTCATCTGTCCGTGCAGGACGCCCGGCGTGCCGAGGTTGATCGGCGCGGAATTGTAGCATCCCGGCTCGCCGGTACCGGCCGCCTCAACGCCGATGATGCGTACGGATGCGTCATCCACGAAGGGATGGAACATGCCGATGGCATTGGAGCCGCCGCCCACGGCCGCAACGACCGCATCGGGAAGACGCCCGGTTTTCTCCAGTATCTGGGCACGGGTTTCGCGCCCGATGACGCTCTGAAGATTCCGGACCAGCGTGGGGAAGGGGTGCGGACCCGCCGCCGTACCAAAACAATAGTGTGTGGTCTCCTGCGCGGCGATCCAGTAACGCAGGGCCTCGTTGATGGCGTCCTTGAGGGTCCGGGTGCCGCTCTGGACGGGCCGGACTTCAGCGCCGAGCAGCTTCATGCGCCGCACGTTGGAGGACTGGCGCTCCACGTCCTCGGCACCCATGAAAACGATGCATTCAAGCCCCAGACGGGCGGCGGCAGCGGCTGTCGCCACGCCGTGCTGGCCCGCGCCGGTTTCCGCGACCAGCGCCGTTTTGCCCATGTGCTTGGCGAGCAGCGCCTGCCCGAGCGTGTTGTTGACCTTGTGCGCGCCGGTGTGCAGCAGATCCTCGCGTTTCAGCCACAAAGAGAAGCCGAGCCGTTTGGACAAGGTGGGGCAGTAGGTCAGGGGCGTTTCCCGCCCCGCGAAGTTGCGGAGCAGGTCGTCCAGCTCCTCCTTGAAGGTGGGGGAAGGCATGATGTCCCGCATGGCCTCTTCCAGTTCCTGAAGCGGAGGCATGAGCAGTTCAGGAACGAAACACCCGCCGAATTCTCCGAAGTAACCTTTTTTCATGACTATCCTCTCAGAGCCGTTAATGCGGCCCGCATACGTGAAGGGTCCTTGCGTCCGGGTTCGGATTCGAGACCGGAATTGAAATCCACTCCGTCAGGGGCACAGGCCGCGACGGTTTCTTTGACGTTTTCAGGCGTGAGCCCGCCAGCCAGCAGCCAGGGGCGGGGAGCGTGCAGGCCGCGCAGCCGTCCGGGGCCGATCCGTTTTCCGCTGCCGCCCCCGGACATCCCCGCGTCAAGCAGGAACATTCCGGCTGTTGCCGCGTGCCGGTTCATGGTTTCCTCCAGTGCCGCCAGATCGGGATAACGCTCGGGCCACAGTACCCGGATGAGACGTTCGGCCCCGAGCGTGCGGCTCAGGCGATTTGCGCAGGTCATCGACTGATCCCCGTGCAGCTGGACGCGATCCAGACGGGCGGCACGGGCTGTTTCCTCGATGAAACGCATGTCGTCGGTCACGAACACGCCCACGCGGAGCATATCCCCGCTGTCCAGCGCGGCGGCCTGTTCCGGCGTCACCGCGCGGGGGCTTTGCGGGGCGAAGATGAACCCGCAGAGGTTCACTCCGAGCGCGGCGGCGCAGTCCAGATCCGCCTGTTCGCGCATCCCGCAGATTTTGATGATCAAGTCGTTCACTGTGGCTCCACTGGAAAATATTGGTGAAAACGGGACGGAAGGACCCCATTCTCTCGATCCTGCCCGCCAATCCCTCTTGAAAGCCCAGATAATCCGTACTCCCTCAAACAGGGATTCGATAAGCGCAAAAGTCTTTGGAAGAGGAGGGATGGGGGTCCGGGGGAAGGGAGGAG
>QWCN01000359.1_pt1 | contig 80343 bp, 68 predicted proteins | sample 1972711 | NCBI WGS metagenome assembly QWCN01 (sample SAMN09866707, study PRJNA288562) | Human gut metagenome isolate term1_stool, whole genome shotgun sequencing... | isolation source: gut | host: Homo sapiens | place: USA: California | reverse complement strand
GGGGTCCGGGGGGAGGAAAACCCTTCTCCAGAAGGGTTTTCCTCCCCCCGGTTCCTCAAAATCTTACTGAGCCGGGCGGGGATGCTTCAAGGCCGCCTGCGCGGCGGCGAGACGGGCGATGGGGATGCGGTACGGCGAGCAGCTTACCAAGTCCAAACCGATTTCGTGGCAGAACTCAACGGAACTGGGGTCGCCGCCGTGTTCGCCGCAAATACCGATCATCAGATCCGGCCGCGTGTTACGGCCTTCCTCCACCGCAATCCGCATCAGACGGCCCACGCCCTCGCGGTCGAGCACGGCAAAGGGGTTATCCTTCAGGATATGCTGGTGAATATAGGCCGGGAGGAACTTGCCCTCGGCATCGTCACGGCTGAACCCGAAACACGTCTGCGTGAGGTCGTTGGTTCCGAAGCTGAAGAACTCCGCCGACTCCGCGATTTCCCCAGCCAGCAGGGCCGCGCGCGGCAGTTCGATCATGCTCCCGCACAGGTAGGTGAAGGAAACGCGGTGCAGCTCCATGCACTCCCTGGCGATCCGGTCGCACCGCTCCTTCAGGATCTCCATCTCCGCCTTGCTGATGGTCAGCGGAATCTCGATTTCCGGCAACACGGTGTACCCGTCCCGCGTCAGGCGGGACGCCGCGTTGAAAATGGCGTGCATCTGCATCTCGTAGACTTCGGGATAGGTGATCCCAAGGCGGCATCCGCGATGCCCCATCATGGGGTTGGCCTCGTGCAGCTTGACCACCTGCGCGAGAAGGCGCTCCTTCTCTTCCAGAAGCTGCGGATTGTCCTTGCGTATCCGAAGCTCGGTCGTCTCGACCAGCAGCTTTTCCAAGCTCGGCAGGAATTCATGCAACGGCGGGTCCAGCAGCCGGATGCACACTGGCAAATCGTGCATTGCCTTGAGGATGCTGTAAAAATCGTTCTCCTGCATGATCCTGAGCGGCAAGAGCGCGCCCATGCGCTCCTCGGTGGTCGTCGCCAAAATCATCCTCTGGACGTAGGGAAGCCGTTCCTGCGCCATAAACATGTGCTCGGTACGGGTCAGGCCGATGCCCTGCGCACCGAACTTGCGGGACTTTTCCGCGTCTTCCGGCGTGTCCGCGTTGGCCCGGACCTGTAACGTCCGCACCTCGTCAGCCCATTCCAGAATCGTCTGGTATTCCTTGGAAAGTTCCGGGTCCTTCAACGGCACGGCCCCCAGAATGACCTGCCCCGTGGTCCCGTCGATGGAAATAAGCTCACCCTTCCTGACGACTGTCGAACCGACCGTGAACAGCTGTTGCTCATAATCGACCTTAACGGCCTCGCAGCCGCACACGCACGGCTTGCCCATGCCCCGGGTCACGACCGCCGCGTGGCTGGTCATGCCGCCCCTGCTGGTCAGGATACCCTGCGCCTGCACGATGCCGTGGATGTCGTCCGGCGTCGTCTCCACACGCACCAGAATCACCTTGGAGCCGATACGCCCCAAATGCTCGGCCTCGTTGGCGTCGAACACCACGGAGCCGAACGCCGCGCCCGGAGAGGCCGCCAACCCGGCGGCAAGCACCGTGAGGTCCGCAGAACTATCGATCTGTCGGTGCAGCACGTGGGCCAGATGCTCCGGATCGATGCGCAACAAGGCTTCCTTCTTGTTGATCAGCCCCTCGCCCACCATGTCGTGCGCGATCTTGAGGGCCGCCTGCGCCGTGCGCTTGCCGTTCCGGGTCTGGAGGATATACAGCTTGCCGCGCTCAATGGTCAGCTCGATGTCCTGCATGTCCCGGTAATGTTGCTCAAGATTCTCGGCAATGGAGCGGAACTGTTCGAAAATCTCCGGCATATCCTCGCCGAGTTCGGCGATGGGCCGGGGGGTGCGCACGCCCGCCACCACGTCCTCGCCCTGCGCGTTGATCAGGTATTCGCCGTACAGCTTCCTCTCGCCGGTGGAAGGGTTGCGCGAGAAGGCCACGCCGCTGCCCGAGTCCTCACCCATATTGCCGAAGACCATCGACTGGATATTGACGGCGGTCCCCAGATTGTGGTCGATCTTGTTCAGATTGCGGTAGACGATGGCCCGGTGGTTGTTCCACGAGCGGAACACCGCCTCAATGGACAGAAAAAGCTGCCGCGTCACGTCTTCCGGAAAATCTTCTTCGATTTCCTGCCGATACAGCGCCTTGCTCTTATCGATGACGGCAAGCAGCGACTCGACGCTGAGATCCTGATCCTGCGTGACACCCTGAGCGGCCTTCTGCTCCTGCAGGATATGCTCGAACTTGTCCTTGGAGATTTCCATGACCACATCCGAGAACATCTGGATAAACCGCCGGTAGGTGTCGCAGGCAAACCACATGTTTCCGGTATGCTTGGCCAGCGCCTTGAACGTGGCGGCGTTGAGGCCGAGGTTCAGGATGGTGTCCATCATGCCGGGCATGGAGAAGACCGCACCGGAACGGACCGAGAGCAGCAAGGGATCATGCTCGTCCCCGAAGCGCTTGCCCGCCTCTTCCTCGATGGCCTTCAGGTTCCGTGTGACCTCTTCGACGAGCCCTTCCGGCAACATCTTGCCGTTGCTGTAATACTCCCGGCAGGCGTCCGTCGTGATCGTCATGCCGCAGGGAACCGGCAGGCCGATGTTCGTCATTTCCGCAAGGTTGGCCCCCTTGCCGCCCAAAAGCTCCTTCATCCGCGCATTGCCTTCATGAAACAGATACACGTACCGCATGGGCGATCTCCTCATTGATGAAGACGACAGGTTTTTTCTTTTTGTATACGAAACGCGGCGCATTCGGTCAACATCACTTCGAAAAAAAACGGAAACGTGCACCATCCGTTCCCGTCAGGCCTATTTCCGGCGGCCTTTCCGCAGCCATCACGAGATGCGATGCGTATCATGCCCCGACGGAATCCGCCTTTATACATACCGTGAAACCCGCTCCGAGCACTATGAGAAAGAATACAGCCGTATGTTCCATGCACATAAAAACGGCCTTGCCTTCATTTCTCCGAGAAGATGCTGCCCGGGCATATTGACACCATACGAGGATTATTGCAGGTCATCCCGTGACACTAGGAGACGCATGGAAAGGGCGGCGGGCCTCGGCCGTTTCCGTGCAACGGCACTTACGTAACGCAGGCAAGGCAATGTGAACATCGTCGATCTGGGCGTGATGCCCTACAGCGAAGCGCTGGCCGTTCAGCTCGAATGCCATGAGCGCGTACGGCAAGGCGAAGAAGATACGTTATTTCTGGTGGAGCACCCGCCCGTGATCACCTTCGGACGTCACGGCGGCGAGGAGAACCTGCTCCTCGACCGGGCGGAACTGGAGGCACGCGGCGTCGAAACCGTCAAGACAGATCGCGGCGGCAACATCACCTGCCATTTTCCGGGCCAGCTCGTAGCCTATCCCGTGTTCCGCGTCGGCAAGCGCACGAACGGGCTGCACGGTTTCGTCCGCACGCTGGAAGAAATCGTCATCCGCACCGCCGCCGCGTTCGGGGTCGAGGCCGCCCGCTGGGAAGGCCGCCCCGGCGTATGGATCGGCAACCGCAAGCTGTGCTCGCTCGGCATGTGCGTGCGCCACTGGGTGTCCTTCCACGGCTTCGCGCTCAACGTGGGGAACGATCTTTCCCTTTTCAGCGCCATTACCCTGTGCGGCCTCCACGATGCCGAGGCCACATCCCTGTCCCGCGAGTGCGGCGACGATTCCCTTTCCATGCAGGAGGTCAAAGATGTCTGCACCCGAGAATTCCAAACCCTCTTTGCGGATCCCCCCGTGGCTCCGTGTTAAGCTGCCCTGCAGCCACACCTTTTCCGATACCCGCGCCCTCGTGGAAGGGCTTGATCTGCACACGGTCTGCCACAGCGCCAAGTGTCCGAACATGTTCGAATGCTTCTCGCGCAAGACCGCCACGTTCCTCATCCTCGGCAACACCTGCACCCGCAACTGCGCCTTCTGCAACATCGGCGGCGGCATCATCCTCGCCCCCGATCCCGAAGAGCCCGCCCGCGTGGGCAAGGCAGCGGCGGCCCTCGGCCTGCGCCATGCCGTGGTGACGTCCGTGACGCGGGACGACCTGACGGACGGCGGATCGGCCCACTTCGCGGCAACTATCCGGGCCATCCGGGACAGCGGCGAAACCTGTCCCACCATCGAAGTGCTCATCCCCGACTTTCGCGGCAGCCGCGAGGCCCTGCAAACCATCATGGACGCCGAGCCCCACATCATCAACCATAATGTGGAAACCCCGCCCGCGCATTACAGCCGCATCCGGCCTCAGGCCGACTATCAGCAGAGCCTTGAACTCCTGCGCCGCGTCAAGGAAGCCGGGCGCGTCAGCAAGAGCGGCCTGATGGTCGGGCTTGGGGAAACGGATGAAGAAGTGCACGGCGTACTGGCCGATCTCGCCTCTGTGGGATGCGACATTGTGACCATCGGGCAATACATGCGCCCGTCCCAGAAGCACCATCCCGTGGAGCGCTACGTCCACCCCGACATATTCGAAAGCTATGCCCAAAAGGGGCGGGAAATGGGCATCCCCTTCGTCTTTTCGGCCCCGCTGGTCCGCAGCAGCTACAACGCGGAACAAGCCTACGCGTCCCTGCTCAACCGGCAGCAACACATGCCGTCCGAAGCGGCGGAGCCGCGCGGCAACGAACGGCCCTAAAGGGTCCCGAGCACCCCGGGGGGCTCCCGTTGCGGAAGATTTCAGCCCGCCACAGGTCCTCTTTTGCGGGCATTCCGCATCGTTACGGGGTGCCCGCCTGTTTGAGACGCCCACCCGCCCCCATCAGGGGGCACTCTCTACCCGCTTGTCTCCGGCCCGCATCAGCTGGCATACTTCCTTTTATGCTTCGGGGTTGCCACGGCAATCCCAAGAGGAGGCCCCCATGCCGTACATTATGGCCGTCGATCTCGGCGGAACCAATTGCCGTTTTGCCGGGTTCACGCTGGACAAGGGGATCCTCTCCCTGCACCGCATGGGTAAGCGCAAAACGGAGGAACTCCCGGACACGGGCGCACTCATCAGCGCCTGCGGGACGGCCTTGGATCGGCATCCCCGCACCGCCGACGCGTTCGTCGTCGGCATGGCTGGCCCCGTCGTCGATCCGCTGAAAGCCCGGCTGACCAACGCGCCTCTGGAAGTGGATCTGACCGACGCCGGGGAGCGGTACGGCATCCGCTCTTGCCGGATAATCAACGATTTCACGGCGGAAGCCTGCGCGTGCCTGACCGAAGCCGGTTCGAGCGCCCATTGCGTGCTCGGCGCTCCCGGCCCCCGTCCCGACGGGCCCATCGGCATCATCGGCGCAGGTACGGGGCTGGGCACGGCCTCGCTCATCCGGGACAGCCACGGCTCATGGCTCCCCCTTCCAGCCGAGGGAGGGCATGTCATATTTCCTTTCATCGGCAAAGAGGAGGCGGCGTTTCAGGATTTCGCGGCGCGGGAGTTCGGGCTTGCCTGCTTGAGCGGCGATCATGTGCTGTCAGGGCGCGGGCTTCGCCTGCTCCATCTGTTTCTCACCGGAGAACGCCGGGAGGCTCACGAAATCGCCGCCGAAGCGCTCGGGAGCGAAACTGGGACGCTGCGCTGGTATGCCCGTTTCTACGCCCGGGCCTGCCGGAACTGGGCGTTGTCCACGCTTTGCACGGGCGGTCTGTTCATTACCGGCGGCATAGCCCTCCGCAACCCCCTCGTGACCGAGTGCGCCGCCTTCCGGGAAGCCTTTTATGAAGGCTCGCACCGGGGACTGCTCGAACGCATCCCCGTACGCCGTTTCACCGACATGAACAGCGGGCTGTGGGGATCGGCATGGTTCGGGATGCGGATGACAGCATAGCGCGAAGCCAGTGGGTTATGGGGCGGTACTCTTTTTCGGCACAAAAAAGCTTTTTGAATATGCCCCCTCATGGGTCAGCAGTTTTATTTTTTTATCGATCCCACCGGCATAGCCTGTCAAATTTCCGTTAGCCCCGACGACACGATGGCAAGGAATGATGATGGAAATGGCATTGTGCCCCACTGCGCCGCCTACCGCTTGCGCGGACATCCGTTCCCTATTGTGGAGCATGGCCACTTTTTGGGCCAATTCCCCATAGGTTATGACTTCGCCATAAGGAATCTGGCAGAGGGCTTCCCATACAGCCTTCCTGAATCCACTTCCTGCCGGCTCAAGCTTCAACTCTGCTATGCGAGGTTTCTCGCCGGCAAAATACCGATCGAGCCATTCCTTGGCCTGAACGAACACCGGGAAATCGTCCTGTTCCCGGGCTTCCCCTTTCAGGGTATCCGCGAAATATTTCTGCCCTTCCATCCAGAGTCCGGCAAGAGCATCGTCTTTCGCCGCAAGCATGACCCGTCCCAAGGGCGTTGTGTGATACGTTACGCGGTTCACCGTCCCCTCCTTTTCAGTAATCCCATCGGCATTTTTTCAAGTCCACATGCCTGTCGTCCTTCATGGCGACCTGTTCCGCTTCCAGTAAAAGACGCTGTTCCAGCCATCCGGGTACAAGACGCCCCGCATGATTGACGACCCTGTGACACGGATAGTCACCATAATATTCCGCCATGCTCAGGACCTTTCCCACCAGCCTGGAGTTTTTGTCCCTGCCGATCAGACGCGCAATCTGGCCGTACGTGGCAACACACCCTTCCGGTATTTCCTCAACAACAGAAAGTATCTCGTATATCAAATCCTTGTGTACCATGCGGCACCCCACGGCATATTCCGTACCCTTGACGGGAACAGGGCGTTTTTCCTTACCCCCTCAATCTCCACCAATCTGCGTTTTTTGTCCACGCCGACCGAATCCCCGGTAGCGTATCGGGGGCTACGGGTTGCCCACGTTTACGACACATCAGCAGCGTACCCGTTATTTACTGGCGAGACATGATTTGCTCCAAATACCCGGTGGAGGTAACGGTCCGTACACTTTAACCGAATGAAAATTTTCCCGAAAAAAGCCCCCATCAGATTTTCAACGTCGCGCCGCGTCAGGCCCGCGTTGCCTATCCGATGGGGGCATCGCCCCTTCTTCCCTGTTAGCAAAAAGCCCGGCAAACCCGTTTATGCCGTTCCCTTCAACCGGAACCGGCTTATCCGTCCACGCTGGGCGAGGTTCCATGCGTTCTTTTCGGCCGTCTGCCTTCTCTCTTTGGTTGGCGGAAGCCCAGTTACGTTTAAAGATAAAACAGAAGGCGGCTCACCGGCGGGAGTTTTCTCCCCATTCCAAGCATTGCCCAAGTTCACAGCGACCAGCCGACAGCCTGTTCCCTGATGCGGATGAAGTCCGCATAGAGGCCGCCCTGTTCCATAAGCTCCTCATGCCGCCCGCGCTGGATAATGCGCCCCTTGTCGAGCACGAGGATCTGATCCGCCTTGCGTACGGTGGAGAGACGGTGCGCGATCATGATGACCGTCTTGTCGCGGGTCAGGGCTTCAAAGGCTTCCTGAAGCTGGCGTTCGTTTTCGGGGTCCACGCTGGCCGTGGCCTCGTCCAAGATGATCACGGGCGCATCCTTCAGCATGGCGCGGGCCAGCGAAATGCGTTGCCGTTCCCCGCCGGAAAGCGATACGCCCCCCTCGCCCACGGGCGTCTCATACCCTTCGGGCAGAGCCATGATGAAGTCATGGCAGCGGGCCTTGCGCGCGGCTTCGCGGACTTCCTCCATCGTGGCGTCGGGCTTGCCGAAGCGGATATTGTTCAGGATGGTGTCCTCAAACAGGTATACGTTCTGAAACACCATACTGATGTTCCGCAACAGGCCGTCGCAGGTGTATTCCCGCACGTCGCGCCCGCCGAACAGCACCCTGCCCTCCTGTACGTCCCAGAACCGGGCGATCAGGCTGCACAGGGTCGTCTTGCCGCTGCCGGAAGGCCCGACGATCGCGGTGGTCGTCCCCTGCGGGATCACAAGATTGATCCCTTCGAGGAGGCGCGTCCCGTCGTAGGAAAACACCACATCCTCCATGCGGATGTCGAAGGACTCCGGCACGAAATCTTCCCCGCGCTCGTCCAGAATCGGGGCGTTCTTCAGGGCTTCCATGCGATCCAGCGCTACGGAAATGACGCGGGACAGCGCGGAAACGCTGCCCATCATTTCGATGTGCGCGTACAGCATGAAGCTCGAAACCATGAGCAGCAGGCATTTGATCAGATCCATATCGCCGCTCAGGTACAGCAGCCCCGAAGAGAGGAGCACGCCGAACGCCGCCACCTTGAACACCAGCTGGTAGACTGCGGCCAGCGTGGAAAAAGAACGCTCCAGATCGGTGTTGCTGGCGCGGCAGGCTTCGATGGCCTCGTCCACCGCCCTGTTGGAGCGGTCCCCAAGCCCGAACGCCTTCACCACGGCCATCCCCTGAACATATTCCAAAACCGCCGCCACCAGCCGCGACTGCGCCGCCTGGCGCACCGGGGAGAGCTGCCTGCCTTTTCGCTGCATGGCCCCGTATACGAACAGGGACACCACGAGCCCCGCCGCCGTGATCAGGCCCGCGTGCCAATCATACCACGAAATCAGCAGGGTGATGGCCACCGCGTGCACGAAGCCGTTCGCCACCTTGTCGAGGATTGCCACGGCGTTGGTTTCGATCTCGCCGAGTGTGGTGGTGAGCGTGGCTGTCAGCTCGCCGAGCCGATTCTGGCTGAAATAGCCGAGCGGCACGCGCTTGAGGATTTCCCCCACTTCAATGCGCTTGTCCGCGCACATATCGTAGCTGGCGAGCATACGGCGTTCCGTGGCCCTCTTTCCGAATACGATTTTTCCGGCGACGCTCAGGCCCATAAGCCCGCCCGACGCGGCAACGGCGAACCAGCCACCGCCGGACGGGGACAGCACGCCCTCCAGCGCCACCACGATGGCGAGCACCGGAATGACTTCCGAAACGGAGTACAGCACCCCGTAGCCAAAGGCACACAGCAAATCCTTGCGGCAACGGCCCGAAAAATCGAGCAGCCTGCGGATCGTCTCAATCATGTTCCGCTCCTTCGGCATCCCGTGCCCCGGTATGCGATTCCCAGAGTCGCCCGTACAAAGGCGAGGTTTGCAGCAGTTCCGCGTGCGTGCCCACGGCGGACACGCGGCCCCCGTCCATGACCACGATGCGATCCGCGCGGACGATGGTGGAAAGGCGGTGCGCAATGACCACCAGCGTCTTGTCCTTGACGAGGCGGCTGATCGACTCCTGAATGAACGCCTCGTTTTCGGGATCGGCAAAGGCCGTCGCCTCGTCCAGCACCACGATGGGGCTGTCCTTGAGCATGGCCCGCGCAATGGCGATGCGCTGGCGCTCGCCCCCGGAAAGGCGCGCCCCCGCATCCCCGGCAGGCGTATCATATCCGCCGGGCAATGCCTTGATGAAGCCGCACGCGGCAGCCTCCGCAGCCTCTTCCACTTCCCTGTCCGTGGCGTCCGGCCTGCCGAGGCGGATGTTTTCCCGCAGGCTGGCGTTGAACAGGAAATTGTCCTGCGAGACATAGGCGACGGACTGCATGACCTGAGACAACGGGAGCTTGCGGACATCCACCCCGCCGAGCAGGATGCGCCCGCGATCCGTTTCCCAAAAGCTGACCAGCAGCTTGGCGAGCGTGGACTTGCCCGATCCGGACGGCCCGACGATGGCGGTCATGCCGCCTTCCACGATCTTGAAAGACACATCCTGCAAGACTTCCCGCCCCGTCCCCGTATAGGCGAACGACACCTGATCAAACTCAATCCCATGCCCGCGCAACGGCACGCAGTTGGAAGGGCGCACCATTTCCGGCCTGCCCAGCAAGTCGGAAACCTCCTTGAGGGTGCTGTCCATCATGGCGAGGCTGTCCGTGTAGCCGAGCGCCTGCAAAATCGGCTGGATGAGCCCGAGCGACAGGATAAAGCAGGTGATCGCGGCGGGGGCGTCCAGCGTTCCGCTCATATGGAAGTATACCCCGGCGGGCAGCACGGTGATCAACGAGGCCGGGGCAATGGCCATCCCCGCGACGTAATAGCCGTTGGTGGCGCGGAACCAGTCTTTCATGGCGTCCCGGTTGGCCCTGACCGCCGCCACGAATTTCCCGTAGGAGGCCGAGGACTGGTTGAACGCCTTGATGACCTCAATCCCGTTGATATATTCCACAATGGCGGCGTTCATCCCCTTCCCCGCGTCCTGAACCGTGGCGTAGCGCTCCGCGTAATCCTTGGTCATGGCCATGTAGCAGAACAGCCCCACCGGGAACGTAGCCAGCGCCAGCAGCGCCATGCACCAGTCCAGCCAGAACAGGTAGGCGGCCATGAACAACGGCACGAGCAGGTTCGAGGTCAGTTCGGGGATGAGGTGCGCGAGGGGCACCTCCATCTTTTCCACCGTATCCACGATGAGCGTCTTGAGCTTGCCGGAAGGGGTCTCGATCACGCTGCCCAGCGGCATACGGGACAGCTTGGCCGCGATGTCCGTCCTGATGCCTTTCAGGATGGCGAAGGCCGCGCGGTGGGAGAGCACGGTGGACGCCGTGCCGAGCGCCACGCGCCCGGCCTGCCCCAACAGGGCTATCAGGGCGAAGAGGAACAGGCTTCCCGGCGTCGCCGTGCCCGCATACAGAGCCACGATCATGTATGATACCGCGAAATACGGCACCATGCCCGAAGCCACGCCGAGCACGGCAAGGCCCACCGAGGCGGCGAGAAGCCTGCGGCAAGGCCGCGCGAAGGACAGCAGCAGGCCAAGGCTGTTCGTGCTTTCCATATCAGTCTCCCGAAACGACTTTGCTGTTACGGGGCACGTCCCGCGTGACCCATGTATTCGCGCCGATGACCGATCCCGCCCCAATGGTGATGTTGCCGAGGATGGTCGCGCCCGCGTACACGGTCACGCCTTCCTCTAGCTTCGGATGGCGGGGGATGCCCTTGATGAGCACCCCGTCGGCCCCTTTGGGGAAGGACAGCGCGCCGAGCGTAACCCCCTGATACAGGCGGCATCCCCTGCCGATGACGCACGTTTCCCCAATGACTACGCCGGTGCCGTGATCGATGAAGAACGCCTCCCCGACGGACGCGCCGGGATGGATGTCGATGCCGGTGATGGCATGGGCCATTTCGCACAGGATGCGCGGGATGATCGGCACTTCGAGCAGGTACAGCTCGTGCGCGATGCGGTAGTGGATCATGGTCAGGATGGACGGGTAGCAAAAAATGGTTTCACCCGCGCTGGTCGCAGCCGGGTCGCCCTGATAGGCGGCCCTTGCATCCGTAGCGAGCAGCCGCCGGATATGCGGAAGCCGCTCGATGAACTCAAGCGCCTTTTCCCGCGAGATACGCTCGCACTCAAGGCACTCCTGCGCGTATTCCGCGCACGCAAAGCACGCGCCGCAGCGGATCTGCTCCGCCAGCTTGCGGAAAATGGAATCGAGGTTGGCGGAAAGATGGTAGCGCATGGACTCCATACGCACGTTGGACATGCCGAAGTAACCGGGGAACAAGGCTATCTTCAGGCGCGACAGGATTTCTTCCAGCACGTCCAGCGAAGGCATGGGCGCATCGTGGAGCGGACGGTGGAAGACCCCCTCCAGCGACGAGGGGGCGCACAACTGCTCGACCACGCGGTCAAGCTCAGGCATGGCAAAAGGTGACAGGAATATCTGGCTCATCGGACATCCTTTCAGAATCATAAACGGGTTACGGAAGAAGGAACGCGTCAAGGAAGCAGCCGGAGCAGCGCTTCCGCCTTCTCTCCATAAGGGGCCAAAAGCGCCTTCATGGGCCCGGCCATGTCCAGCTCGGCAATGAGCTCCGCAAGCTCCTCGTAATCGATCTCGGCCTGCTCGTAGAATTGCCGCACCGTGTCCGCGGAAAGCGTGCCGTTGCGGATCTGGTTGCAGAACTCAAAATCGACGTAGCTGTTGGTATTATTGAGATAGGCCATGTACGCCCAAAGCTTTACGAGGCGGCACCCTGAGGCGATGTACGTCTTGGAGAACCGCTTGATCGGCAGCCACTGGAGGCGTTCGCGCACATGGCGCATCATGGCTTCGGGGCGGTAAGGGAAATACTGGAACGGGAACAGCAGTTCCGTCCCCTCCACGTGGATGGAATCCGGGAACAGCGGCAGCTCCGGCTCTCCGTAGCTCTCCCGCCAGCGGGCCAGTGCCTTCCCCGTCTCCTCGGACAGCGTTTCCATGAGGAACTCGATAAGCACCTCCTGCTCCGGGGTGTTGTGGATGCTTTCGCCCATGAGGAAAATCTGATCCGGGTTGTGCCCCGAAAACACCAGCGGGATGCCCATGCGCCGGGCGAACGCGCACGCCGAATGGATGAGGAAGCGCCCGCAGAACGTGCACACCTGCCCGCCGTCCGGCTGGAGCAACGCCTTCTCGGTGAACAGGAAGCGGTAGTAGCGGCGCATGGCCTCCGGTTCCTGACGGAAGACGACATAGGGCAGATCCAGCTTCCGGGCGATGGTCTTCGCGTTCTCGAACGTCTCCGGATACTCATAGTTGATGTCGATGATGAAGCCGAGAAGCCGCATCCCGTAGGTTTCCTTCAGGAGATCCGCCAGATACGCGCTGTCCTTGCCGCCGCTCATCATGATCAGGCCCTCGTAGGGCCGGGTGCCACGCACGCGGTCCAGATGGGCGGCAAAGCGTTTTTCCAGCGCATCCCAATCGCGCCGGGCCTCTTCCGGGGCCGGTTTGGCGCACAGGGAGCACACGCCGTCCTCATTGAGCGTGACCTTGTGGAAGGGATCGTTCTGGAGGAAGCATTTTCTGCAAACGTGGTTCGTATAGCGAAACATGTCGTTCCTTGTTCGGCGGTGCGGCGGCCGCAGCCTGATTCCGGGGGACAACCCCGCCGGAGGGCGGCCAACCGCGCCGTGAACGGGTAAGGGTTACATTCTGGCGGGGTTCCCGGAGGCAAGGCTCCGGCACTGGTGCACCAGCGCTTCGAGACGGATGCGGACGCCGAGATCGGCCTGCCCGCTGAACCCTACGGTCATGAACGGGATGCCGGGGAACAGCGAACGGAAGCGCCCCTCAAGGCCCTGGATCACCGTGCCCGGCACGCAGTTGAAGGGGATGGCGTGGATGATCCCGCTGATGCCGCTCCGGGCCATTTCCACGGACGCCCCAAAACCGAGGCCCGCATCAAGGCTCAGGCCGCTCTGCCCGATGACCTCCCAGATGGGCTTTTCATACGGATCGGGAAACACGGAGGCCGCATGGCGGCGCATCTTGCGCTCGATGCGGTTGAGGATGCCGTGCTGGACGCGGTGGATGAACGCCTTGACGCGGTGCCGCCCCAGTTCCTGAAAATACCGCTGCTTGTAGAGCGAGTACCACAGCACCTCCATGATCGCGGGCATACGTATCTCCCCGCCCATCTGCTCCACACTCTGGATGATGTTGTTGCTGGCGTAGTCGACGTTGCGGAGGTACGCCTCGCCCACAAGCCCGATCAGGGGACGCGGCCTGCTCCGATCCACGGGAACGGCGCGCATGGCTTCCACCATGCCGATCACGGCCCGCTCCACGTCGCCCTTTGCCTCCACGACCTCCACAAGCCGATCAAGGCAGGCGTAGTAGGCCCTGTCCGTGTCCCCCGCCCCGGTCTCGTAGGGCCGGATGTGCAGGCGCAGCTTTTCCAAGATGTCCGCCGCAATAAAGCCGCGCCACGCCAACATGCCGCAGGAGGCCCCGGACATGATCGCGTGAAGCTTGCGGTTTGCACCCTGATACTCGTCCACAAGCGCCGCCCCGCCGAGCCCCATATCCTCAAAGACGATCTGCTGGAGCGTGTTGAAAAGGTCGTAGCGGCAGCTCCCGCACGAACCGGGCATGAAGAACGCGGCCTTCGCCGGGTCCACGCCGTCCTCCTTGATCAGGCGCACCATGTCCCCGGTCATGAGGGTGCAGGGCAAGCATTCCTTCCCGTCGAGGCAGCGGCGGCCCCATTCGAGGCTCCGCTCGTCGGGCGGCGGGAGGAGTTTGGCGTTGATGCCGTGCGCCCTGAGCGCGGCGGCCCACACAGCCATGCCGTTGGCGGCATGGGGCAGGTACAGCACGCGATCGCCGTCGGGATCGAATTCGATCTTGCGCGTGCGCCGGGGCGCGATCTCCCGCGCGGCGTCGAAGTTCGCCACCGCATCAAGAAACGCCTCGCAGCGCGTGACCACGCCCGCCTCGGCGGAATGTTCGTCAATCTCAAGGAGCAGGAACGGCTTTTCGCCCATTTCCCTGCCAAAGAAGCGCGGGTACATGGAATCGTTGACGCAGCCGAAATTCGCCAGATAGATGGCGTTGAGCCGCGCGTCCCGCCGGATGATGTCGGCGGCGGCAAGCGTGCGCTGCCCCATCGCAAGCGTCATGTTGCGCCACGCCTCGCCCACATCCGGCGAATGGAACAAATCCAGCAGATCGCTGGGGATGGTCTGGATGCCCATACCCTGCAGGATGCGGGCAAGATTCATGTTGGTGCCGGGATCGTGGATGTTGTGGGCCTTGCCCACCAGCACCACGGCCTTGCCGTCCGGCCCCAGCGCGTCGAGCGCTTCCCTGCCGAGGGCATTGCGGGCCTCACGGAACCGGGCCTGTGCGGCATAGGCCTCATCGCAGGCGCGCCGCACCTCCGCCCTTGAAGAGACGTCGAGCGACGCCGCCGTACGTTCCAGTTCGCGCAGCACCTGCTCCCGCCCCATGCGGAAATGCAGCGCCGGACGGATCAGCCGGATGCCGGACGCCTCCAGTTTGAACGCTTCGTTCACCAGATCGGGGATGAACTGTATATAGCTGCAATGATTGGCATAAGGATGCGCCTCTGCGGTGGGGAACGTTTCCCGCAGGGACGGGATGAGCATGGCCCCGGCCTTGCCTTCCAGCACGGCCTCCTTCATCCACGCCGCATGTCCGTGCGCCACCTTGGTAGGGAAGCAGGCGGCGCTGGCCACCCCGGAAACGCCCCGCCGGACGATCTCCGCGTTGGTGGACGGCGAAAGCAGGAGCGAAAAGCCCAGTTCCGAGAAAAAAGCCTGAAAGAACGGGTAATATTCATGGAAGGTCAGCATACGGGGATAGCCGATGACGCCCCTCGAGCCCGCCTTGTCCTTCGGCTGATAGGCGGACATGAGCAGGCGTTCGCGCTCCGCGAACAGATCCCGCAGGCCCTCGCCCCCCGAGGAACGCCGCACCTCGTAGCGTTCGCACCGTCCGCCGTAAAACAGGGGCCGATGCCCTTCAACCAATATCTTGCTGATATCGCACTGGTTCGCACACAAATTGCACTGGAAGGATTCCTGCCGGTATCCTTTTTCGAGCACCCCAAACCCTGTGAACCCGGTGGCGAACCCCGGCGTTTCCAGCATCTTGCGCCGCGCGATGAGGCAGCACCCGATGGCCCCCATCACCTCATTGTGCGGGGGCACGGTGATCGTCTTCCCGGTGAGCCGCTCAAAGGCCGCAAGCACCGCCGTATTGAAGGCCACCCCGCCCTGAAACAGGATATGATCGCCCACGGGCCGTTTTTCCACGACCCTGTGCAGATAGTTGGTGGCGATGCTGTAGGCGAGACCCCCGGCGATGTCGCTGACCGGCGTGCCCCGCTGCTGGTGGCGCACCACCTCGGAGTCGATGAACACGGTGCACTGCTCGCCGCAGTCCACGGGGTGCTCTGCGGCAAGGGCCAGACGCGCGAAGTCCCGCTTGATGCTGATGCCGAGCTTTTCCGCCTGTTCTTCAAGGAAACTGCCCGTCCCGGCGGCGCAGGCCTTGTTCATGGTGAAATCCTTGACGAGGCCGCCCTCCAGCCGCACGTATTTGGAATCCTGCCCCCCGATCTCGAAAATGGTGTCCACTTCCGGGCAGATGAATGCCGAAGCCGTGGCATGGGCCGTGATCTCGTTGACCACCACGTCCGCCCCGGCCAAATCTCCGATGAGGTGGCGCCCCGAGCCGGTCACGCCCACGGCCTGCACGTCCGCAAACTCCCCGTACCGTTCAAGGATATCCCGGAACCCCGTCCGTACCGCCTCAATGGGACGGCTGGCGGTCATGAGGTAGTACTTCGCCACGACCTCACGGTTTTCATCCATGAGCACGATGTTGGTGGAGATGGAACCGATGTCGATGCCGAGGAACACGCGGGTACGGCGCTCCAGCGGCAGGCACAGGCTGCTCCGGATCGAATCGTCGTCCGCCGCGAGCGGGGAAGCCGCCGGAACGCGGGGGGCGGAGGACGGAGAGCCGCCCTCCGGGATGCGCGCCTCGGGACGCCCCGGCAGGCCACGCGTTTCCGCTCCGTCCGGCAGGGAAGAGACGGACGGACGGAGCGGCGGCATGAACCCTGTGGAAAGCTTCGGCCCGCCATCCGACGATCCCCGGCATCCCGGAGGGGGCACGCTGACCGGCCGTAACGGGACCAGCGTCTTCGTTGGCGTCCGCTGCCGGAGCCCTTCCCGGAACGCGGCCAGCCCCTTGTAGGGTACGGCTTCCCCCTGCCCTCCAAGCAGGAACAATGCCGCGCCGAACGCGCCGGAAAGCGCGAAATCCTCGGGCACGAACAACCCATCTTCCTCAAGGTGCAGGACGGAACGCAGGGCCTTGACCACGCCCGCGTTGGCGGCAACCCCGCCGACCAGCGCCACGGGCAGTTCCAACGCCTTCACACCCACCACATTGGCCTTGAAGCTGCGGGCCAGCGCGTGGCACAGCCCGGCCACAATGTCCTCCACAGGGGTGCCCTTCTGCTGGAGGTGGATCATGTCCGACTTGGCAAAGACCGAGCAGCGCCCGGCAATACGGGCGGGAGCCCGCGATCGGAGCGCGGCCTCCCCGAATTCGGTTTCGATGTCGAGGCCGAGGCGGGTAGCCTGTTGATCGAGGAAGCTGCCCGTGCCGGACGCACACATGGAGCTGACCGAAAAATCCTTGAGCCGCAGGCCGTCCCCCTCCCCGGCGGGCTCAAGCTGGATGTACTTGCTGTCCTGCCCGCCGATGTCGATGACGGAACGCGTCTGCGGGTAGCGGAACGAAGCCGCCGCCACCTGCGCGATAACCTCGTTTACAGCGCACGCGCCGAGCAGACGGGCCACACGATCCGCGCCCGTGCCCGTGACCGCCGCGGCGATGCCGGCGTGCGTCCGCTCCAGCGCCTCAAGCTCGGCGCACAACACCTTATCCGGCTGTCCATGATGACGGACATACCGGCTGTACAGGGGCGTGCCCAACCCGTCGAGCAGGACCACATCGACACTTATTGAACCAATGTCCAAGCCAAGAATGCGGGCATCCGCGGGAAAACCGGAAAAAGACGAAGCGCTCATGACCATTCAAGCCCGCCAAGCGTTGAGGGATGCGGCAGGAAGCCGATGTCGACGCAATAGTCCAGATAGCGGCGCAGCAGGGCCGGATCGGGCGGCGGGCAGCCTATGCCCGATCCCTTGAGCCGCCGCAGCGTTTCGCTGGCATCAAAGATGGCGGGGGACTTCTCGTAGTCACCCAGATAGACGATCACGCTTTGCAGGCCGCGCAGGAAAAGTTCGTCGTCCGAATCAAGCACTTCCTCAAGGTAACGCTCCGCGGGCACGGTGCGCACGGGGAATCCGTAGTCCCGGATGATGTCCCAGATCTGGGACTTAAGGATGGGCTGCGGGTTGCACACATGATATGTACCCGGAGGCGTGTCCGGCTGGAACGCGATGTGAACGATGGCTGCCGCGGCGTAATCCACCGGAGTCAGATCCATGTAGTCGTCGTCATACAGCGGCGGGGCCGTGCGCATGAATATGTGCCCCTGAAGGTGCAGATACTGGGCGTCGGACGTGATGTGCTTCTTGAAGCGGCCCGTCTTCGAATCGCCCATAATAAAGCCCGGACGAAAAATCCGCACAGCGTGCCCGGCGAGCATGGCGGGACGCAGGCGCTTTTCCGCCTCGTATTTGGTTTCGACGTACACGTTGGGGCATTCCATGCTTTCGTGGAAGTCCGCTTCCGTGAACAGGTTCTTTGGATTGTCGCAGCGCCGCCCGCTCACCGCCAGCGTCGAAATGTGGTTCAGCGTCTTGGGCATCCCTGCCGAGCAGAAGGCGAGCAGGTTTTCCGTGCCCTGTACGTTCACTTTCAGGAACTGTTCCAGCTTGCCGAAATGCCAGAGCATGGCGGCGGCGTGGAAGACCGCGCCCGTGCGTTCCGCGAGTTCCGCATATCCCGCTTCGGAAAGCCCGAACCGCTCTTTCGCCAGATCTCCTTCCACGATGGCGATGCGCTCAAGCGGCCACGCTTCCACGACGTCCGCACCAAACAGGAAATGCAGGTTGTCCATGAGCCGGGCCCGCGCACCGAACGTGCCGTCCGAACGGGTCAGGCAATAGATCGGCATTTCGGTGCGTTCGACAAGTTCCTTGAGGAGATAGCCGCCGAGAAAACCGGTCGCGCCGGTGAGCAGCACGCCGGGCCGTCCGTAAGCCGGGGCAGAGGCAAGATTCGTCATGTTCAACGCTCCTGAGAAAGGGAAAACGCCGTCCAGTACCGCCCATGCCGGAACGCGAGCAGCAGCATCAGCGCCCCGAGGAGCAGCCCGGCGGACATGAAGAGGAAAATGAACCATTTTGCGGTGATGGGGGCTGGCTGCACGCCGAGCAGGTCAAGCAGCGCCTCCAGTGCGGCCTGACCGAAGGCGAGGGCCGTATAGCCGCCCACAGCCGCCGTCCAGAGCCGATTGCGCGAGGTGCGGCACAGAAAACCCACAAGCTGCGAGAACAGCGCCAGCCCGTACAGGAAATCGGCGATGTACACGGTGGGCCAGTTCCACGGGCGCGGGTCCGGGGCGATGGCGCCGAGCAGGATCAGCGGCAGCGACAGGGTGCACGCCGCCGCGATGGGGAATCCAAGCGCGACCACGAGGCGGGCATACAGTTTCATATGCGCCCCCATTCTCCGGGAAGAGCGCCCCCGGCAATCACATATCCCTGCGCCAGAAAATGCCGCATGAAGGCTTGCGGATCCGGCATCTGCGCCGCCCGGAACACATCCGGCTCCATACCCTCCGCCGCAAGGCGCGCGCCGATGGCGGCGCACAATCCGGTGGCCCGATAGGTATCCTCAAGGAACAACGTCCTGACCACGCTCCGGGGCTGGCCCCGCAGCGTCCCGCGCATACGCAGGTGCAGCATGAACCCCGGCTTCCTGCCGCGCATGTCCAGTTCCGCCGCCCGCATGATCAGCCGGGCCGACTGCGCCAGCCGCCGTTCCGTGCCGTACCATCCGGCCAGCCGCACCAGCACCGTGGCAAGAGTTACCCAGCGCCCCCAGTTGTTGCCGTACACGTGCGCCTCGCTGATGCCCGACTCCTCGACAAACCGCTGCAAATCGTCGCGCATCAGCCGGAAGACCATATGCCTCCCCACGGGCGCGGGAAGATCCATGCGTCTGCCCGAAGCGAGCAGCCCGGCTTGCCTGCGCACGCCCTGCTCGTAGTAGACGGGCGCTTCGCCGTTGCCGATGTTGCCGACGCCCCACGCGATGTCCCATGCGGACGGGAACGTCCAGCGATCCCGCCCCACGCACGCATATTCAAAACCTTCCACCCGATCAAAACACGTCCGGGCCACGTACACGGGGAAGAGTTCGGACAGGCCCGGCAGGATGCCGAGCGTGAGCAGGAACGTCAGCCGCTTGGCGCGGATTTCCGGCCTCCGGGAAGAGAGTATCGGAAACAGCGGCGTATACCCGCCCGGATCAACGTAATGGCAGCCGCCGGCCAGTGCAGCGGCGGCCACCCGCTCCCGGACGGCGGAAGCGGGCCCTGCGCAGTTGATGACAAGGAAGCATTGTCCGCAAAAACGGGCGAGCGAAGCTTCGTCAAAGGCATCCACGGGCAGGAAGGAACCGGGAAGCGCTTCCCTCGGCGGCTTCCTCCCGCCGATGAGCAACCCGAACGACGTGTTTTCATGCAGATAGCGGAGGCATTCGCGCCCCACCCGGCCCGTACCGCCAATCACCCCGATCATACGGCCGTTCATACGCCCCTCCGCGCCGTCTCCCTGGAAAAAGGAGGGTTGGAAGGGGCCTTGAGTGGACGGAATGTCAGCAGTATGGCGGGTACGAGGAAATAATCCGCGAACAACGCCCAGCCAAAGGCGAAGCAGCCGAGACCCCCGAACTTCACCACGCCCACCATGTCCGAGAACAGGAGCACGGAGAACCCGCACAGCATGGTCATGGTCGTGAACAGCATAGGCCGCCCGGTGGACAGCAGCGTCTCTTCAAGCGCCTTCTCATAGGAGCCGGTGCGGGCGAAGGATTCGCGGTAATGAAACAGGAAATGTATAGTATCGTCGACCACCACCCCGATGATGATCGCGCTGAAGCTCATGAGCGGCATGTCCATGTAAATCCCGGACACCCCCATCAGACCAAGGGTGACGAATACCGGGAAGATGTTGGGCAACATACTGAGGAGGCCGAGCCGGAAGGAACCGAGCGCGAAGCACATGATCACGCTCACGACCAGCAGGGCCGCCAGAAAGCTCTGGCGCTGGCCATCCGCAAGGAGGTCGTTCATGGACTTCGTCCAGTCGAGGTTCCCCGCCATGCGCACCTTGACCGTGTCCCCGAACACGCCCCGCGAGAAGGCGGCGACATCCTCGGACAGACGGCGCACGTCCCCGGTGCCGAGGGTGCGGGTCTTGGCGGTCAGGCGGGCCACGCGGCTGTCGAAGCTTACCAGCTTGTCCAGCTCGCGCCCGTTGGACATTTCGTACAGCAGCAGATATTGGGCGATGGCTGCGTCATCCCCGGAGGGAAGCGCATAGGCCACCTTGTCCCCGCCATGCATGGACTCGTTGATTTTCTTAATGATATCGAGGACACTGACCGTCTTGGTAACCAGCGGCGATACATCAAGGTGCTGCTGGAGGCGCTCAAGCCCGCGCAGGAACGCCTGCGACTTCACCCCGTTCTCCCGCCCGGTGTCGAGCATGATCTCGACGGACATGGAACCGCCCATGCGTTCATCCACGAAGTCGTAGGCCTGCCGCAGCGGAAGGGATTTCGAGAGCATCCGCGCCGTGCCCGTCTCCACTTCAACCAAGGTGTATCCGTAGACGGACACCCCGAGCAGCGCCACAAACAGCGTCAGCAATACTTTGGGATACCGGACGTTGATCAGGTAGACCCTGCCGAGGAAACGGTCGAAGATGTCCGGCTTTCCGATCCGGATCGGCGTTACCGGGGAAGCAGTACGGGCGGGCACACCGGGCATCCCCGGAGTGGGCGCGGACGGCGCCTTATCCCTCTCCGTACTGTAAAGGAGCAGCACGACGAGGATACTGAGGATGTAGGCCATGAGCGCACCCACGGACGCGTAGACGCCCATTTCCCGGAACGGCTGGATATCCGCCGCGCAGAAACCGAGGAATCCCGCCGCCGTGGTCAGGCTGGTGAGCAGGCACGGCATACCCGTTTCGGACATGGCCTGCCGCAGTGCCGCGACGACACCGAGCCCTTCCCGGCGGTGCTGGTTATAGGTGGCGATGATGTGCATGGAATCGCCGATGCACACGCAGATCAGCAGGGTCGGGATCAGGATGATGAACAGGTTCAGGGTGAAGCCGAGCACCTGAATCATGCCGAGCGTCCAGATCACGCTCAACACCACCACGGAAATGGGGCCGATCACGCCGCGCACGCCCTTGCCGAGCCAGAACAGCAGAACCATCTGGACGAGCAGGCACAGCCCGAAAAAGGTGGCGGATTCCTTGAAGGACAGCTCGTTGTAGTCGTTGTGCAGGATGGGCTGGCCCACGGCGTGGATCGAAAACCCGGCATACTCCGGCTGCGCCAGCACCTCGCGCAGCGCATGGGTCACTTCCGAGCGCGGCTCCACGCTGTCCCTGGGATACGTCCGCATTTCAAGGAGCATCCCCACGGTCTTCCCGTCCGAGGAAATGAGGTTGTCCCGATAGTTCTTCTCGGCCAGCGCCCGCCGCCGGAGTTCCGGCATGGACGCGGCGTCGTACGTTTCCGGATCGATGAAATCCGAAACGACGATCCCCTCGGCGTCGGCTTCGATGCGCTCGGCGTTCCCAAGCCAGGTCACGTCGCGCAGGTACGGGACCTTTTTACGGATATCGGACACGAGATCGGAAAGCAGGCGCAGCGATTCGGGAGAGAACAGCGTGTCCGCGTCAAACACCAAATAGATGAAATCGTCGTTCCCGAAGAGCTTGTGAAACGTGTTGATGCGCTCCAGCGAGGGATCGCCCTCGGAAAACCATATCTCGTTGGAATTGTCGAATTGCAGATCCTGCATCTTCCACAGGAAAAACGCCGTCAGCAGCACGATCAGGACGGCAACCGCGCCCCGTCTACGGAGGACCCAGTCGGTCAGGCGGCCAAAGAAAAAGGAGGACATACTCACCTGCGGATAGTCGGCGGGGCTTCCCGCCGGATTGCGTCTGTGGAGAGGAACCGGGGCCGATCAGCGGATCGGCCCCGGGCGGCAGCACCGCTCCCGGACAGGCCGGGAACGGAGGGTACGGCTTAGAAATCGGCCCGGAAGGTCACGCCGAAGGAGCGCGGGGCCCCCACCTGCGCGAGCGCCGACGAGCCGGAGAAGGCGAAGGCCACGCAATTGTACTTTTTGTCGAACACGTTCTTCGCCCAGAATGTGATGGAATAATTGTCCGTTTCCAGCCCCGTGCGCAGGTTTACCAGCTCATACGGATCCTGCTTGAGGGTGTTGGCGTCGTTCCAGTAGAACTTGCCGACGCCCTGCAGTTCGGCGCGGGTGATCCACGTGAGCGAGTCCTCCTTGTGGAAGAAGTCGAAGGATTCCAACAGCGGCAGACTGTACTGCAACGCGAGGTTGTAGGTGTATTCGGGGGCCAGAGGCGTACGGTTGCCCGCGTAGTCCATGCCGGAAACCTTGTCCGAATAGCGGCGGTACTTGGCGTCCGTATACCCGAAGCTGCCCTCGAAAAGCAGGCCCTCCGTGATCAGCGCGGAGGCTTCCACTTCAAACCCCATGCTTCTGGATTTGCCCGCGTTGCGGATGACCGTGTTCGCGGTGGGCAGCACCTGCGTCACCTGCTGATCGCTCAGGTCGATGTAGAACAACGAGGTGTTGAAGTTGACGCGGTTGTTGAACCAGGAGGACTTGAAGCCGACCTCATAGTTCCAGCTGTATTCGGGATCGAAGGCCAGATCCGACACGTCGAGGAAACTCGTGTTGAAGCCGCCGCTGCGGTAGCCGCGCGACACCCCGGCGTAGGTCATGAAGTCCGGCGTCCAGCGATAGGCGATCTGCGCCTTGGGCAGAAACACGTCGTCGTGCTTCCGGCCTCTGATGTCCGAGCTCATGCCGGGGACGACCATCCCGCCCGCGAGATAGTCCGAGGCGTAGTTCAGCTTGTTCTTCTCATACTCGTAGCGGAGCCCGGCGGTTAGATCGAGCTTGTCGAACAGTGTATAGGTGGCCTGCCCGAACACGGCGTAACCGTAGGTCTTGATGTCCGAATCCGCCGCGTTGGTCATCGCCATCGGAACCATACCCATGTCGGCGGCACCCTGCCCGTAGTTCAAATCCAGCGTGTGATCCTGATGTTTCTTGTAGAGGTACAGCCCGCCGAGCCACTTGAGCGGCCCGGAGACTTCGGACGATGCGAACCGGAATTCCTGCGTGAACTGGCGATCCTTGATGTCCTCCTTGGCGGTGATGAGATCATAGGGCATGAAGTCCTGATCGTTCCGGGTCACGTCGTTGTATCCCCGGTAGGCGGTGATGGAGGTCACCTTGAACCACGGCGCGTCGTAGGCCACGCGCAGCGAGGAGCCGAGCGTGTCGCGCTTGTCCCTGCCCTCGTAGTTATAGGAGACGTGGTGCGGGTTCTTGTCGGCCTGATCCATGTCCGTCAGCGGGAATACGCCGTCGTTGACCTTTTCCCCGTCCACGTTGGCCGTGACATCCAGCTTGTCCGTGGGCATCCAGCGCAGCTGCATCCTGCCATTGAGCCCCCGGCGGCGATCCACCTTCTTGTCCAAGAAATCGTTCGTGTTGTAGCCGTCCATCTGCTCCGACGTGCCGGATACGCCGAAGAAGAGCTTGTCCTTGATGAGCGGCGCGCGCATGTAGAGCGTCGTCTCGTAGAGGTTTTCATTGCCGACCGTCTGCTCAAGACCATAATGAAATTCATTGTCAGGTTTTTTCGTGACGATATTGACGACGCCGCCAAGGCTGTTCCTTCCGTACAACGTCCCCTGCGGCCCGCGCAGCACTTCGATCCGCTCGATGTCGAACAGGTTGGTGTCGAACACGCGGGAGTCCATATAGTTCACGTCGTCCACATAAAAGCCGATGGCCGGGTCGTTGTTGACGGCCCCGATGCCGCGTATGAAGGCGTACGAGTTGCCCCGGAACCCCCAATTGGCGATGAACAGGTTCGGAACCTGCCGGGCGACATCCTGAATCGAGCGGATGCCCGAGTCCTTGATCTGCTGCTCGGAAATGGCGGTCACGCTGACCGGCACTTCCTGCACGTTCTCCGTGCGCTTTTCGGCCGTGACCAGCACGGGATCGAGTTTATAGGTTTCCTCCGCCCCAGCGGGCAGCGACCACGCCGACAGCAAAACCGTCGCAAGGATACCCGCTATGCCGTTTCTCTTCATGCCTTCCCTTCCCTTTTCAACAGCTCGTTCATGAAATGCCTGACCTTCCCGGCCAGTTCCTCCGGATGCGTCTTGATCAGCATGTGCGCGCCTTCCGTCCGGTCATGGGACGGGTTGGCGAACACCGCGTTCCACGCCTCGGCCATCGTCTTCAGCTCTTCTTCCTCTTCAAGCGTGCCGACGAGGTTCAGCATGGGGGCTTCCACGGCGGCCCCGAAAGCGAAATCAAGCATCGCCTGCGTGTCCACCCGGAGCGTGTTCAGATAGTCCCGGCGCTCGGCTTCGGTCATCTCCGCGAAATCGTAATGATAGACCTCCTTCGAGACGCGCACGATCTCGTCCTCCGAGCTGTCGATGATTGCCCGCAGGCCGCCAATTACGCCCGGAGGCGGGCTCGCCACCAGCACGACCCCGGCGACGGGGCGTCCCTTTTCCTCAAGCCGCCGCGCGATCTCGTAGGCGAGGAACCCGCCGAACGAGTAGCCGAGTAGGAACAGCGGCGTGCCGTCGTTGAAGGCCGCAAGCTGCTCCACGCACAGGGCCGCCATTTCGGGGATGGAGCGCATGGGCTCCCCGGCCTTGCCGTGTCCGGGCAGGTTCGCGGCGAGCACGGCGTACGATGCGGGCAGCAGCCTGCCGAACTGCCGGTACATGGTGGGGTTGCCGCACGCGTAGGGCAGGCAAAAGAGCCTTGCTTCAGGGCGTTCCACATCCGTCAGCGCCACGATGCCCGCCTCTTCCGCATTGCCTTCGCCCTTGCGGAGGATGCGGCTCACGATGGAGGCGACCGTCTGGTATTCGAAGGCTTCCTTGAGGCCGAAGTCGATGAAGCCTTCCTTCTTCATGCGCATGATGAGGCGCATGGCCTTGAGCGAGTCGCCGCCCACGTCCCAGAAATTGCTGGTCATGCCCAGATCCGTGACGCCGAGCACATCCTCCCAGATCGCGGTGATGCGCTTTTCCAGCTCCGTCACCGGGCGGACCACGGCGGCGTCGCGCTTCCCGGCTTCGATCACCACATCAGGGAGCCGGTTCTTGTCCAGCTTGCCGCTCGGCGTGCACGGCATTTCGCCGAGCAGCTCGAAGTGGGCCGGGATCATGTATTCGGGCAGCCGTTTGGCGAGATGGTCGCGCAGGGCCGCCACAGGAACCTCGGAACCGGTATAGAAGGCCACGAGCGTGAGGCTCCCCGCCGTGTCCTTGCGGGGCACGACCACAGCCTCGGTCACGGACTCGTGATCGCGCAGCGCGCTTTCGATCTCGCCCGCCTCGATGCGGTAGCCGCGCAGGTTGATCTGGTGATCCTCGCGGCCGAGGAATTCGAGGTCGCCGGTGTCGAGCATCCGCACCACGTCTCCGGTGCGGTAGAGCCTGTCGGACGGATCAGCCGGGTTGAAGGGATTGGGCACGAAGGCTTCGGCGTTCTTCTCCGGCTTGTTGTGGTAGCCCCTGCTCACGCCCATGCCGCCGATGTACAGTTCGCCGGGCACGCCGGGCATGCAATGCTCGCGGAAGCGGTTCAGGATGTAGATCTGCGTGTTGTAGACGGGCTTGCCGATGGGGACCACGGGCAGATCCACCTGATTGTCCGCGTTGACCGGAATCCTGAAGTACGTCGAGGCCACGGTCGCCTCTGTGGGGCCGTATTCGTTGATGAACCGGTGCCCGGGATAAAACTTCAGCCACTGGTTGAGGTCTTTGGTGCTGATCACCTCGCCGCCGAGCATGACCCGCATGGTCTCAGGCAGGGGGATGTCCGCATCCGCGAGGAATTCCCGCGCGCTGGAGAGCAACGAGAAATGCGAAGGCGTGATGTTCAGGAACGTGATGCCCTTCTCGCTGATAAAGCGCAGCAGGTTATTGACGTCCTTGGTCTTCTCCTCGGACAGCACATGCAGCGAGGCCCCGACGAGGAACGGCGTCCAGTTGCTGGTCATGGTCATGTCGAAGGCATAGGAGGTCACGAAGGCCAGCCGTTCCGCCGCCGTGATGCCCAGTTCCTCCTTCACCCACGTCAGGAAGTTGACGATGTTCCGGTGGGTGATCATGGCCCCCTTGGGCTTGCCCGTGGAACCGGAGGTATAGATCATGTACGCGAGGTCGTCCGGCGATCCGGCGGGCAGGGCCACGTCCGGGCGGTCAACATAGATGCCGGACGGCATGACGACCCGTTCCCGGAGCGATTCCGGGATGGCGGCGGCGCTTGCGTCCTCGTCCATGACGAGGATGTGCTCCACCCTGCCGAGCGCGCCTTCCAGTTCCTTGAGGTGCGCGGACTGGGTGAGCAGTACCCGCGCCCCGGAGTCCTCCAGCATGTAGGCGACGCGATCCGTGGGGTAATCCACCCCGATGGGCAGGTAGGCGGCCCCGGCCTTCATGATGCCGAGCTGCCCCGCCAGCGTGTCGAAGCTGCGGTTCAGGAACAGCGCAACGAACTCATTGGAGGAGACGCCGAGGTGCCGCAGCAGTCCGGCCACCTGATCGGCCCGCTTCCCGAAGGCCGCGTAGGTGAGGCTCCACCCTTCGTAGGTCAGGGCCTCGCTGTCCGGGGTGCGCCGGATCTGCTCTTCGATCAGGCCGTGCAGCGTGGACTCGGGAATAGCCGCTTCGGTACGGTTGAGCGACGCGATGAGCGAACGGTACTGCTCCGGCACGATGTCCTCGCCGGAGAACGGATGATCCGGCTCATTCCGATAACGGATGAGCTGTTCGAGCAGAATGTGGTATTGCTTCGCCAGCGTCTCGATGAATTCGCGGTCGAAGAGATCGCGGATATAGTTCCAGTTGAAGTAGAAGACGTCGTTGTCGTTGCGGCGCACGCGGTAGTCGTAGATCACGAGGTCGATGAACGTGCCCGGCGCGCCGGTACGGAATTCGGGCGTCTCCAGCTTGATGGTCTTCATGCCGCTGACTTCGCCCGCGTACATCCCGATGGAGTTGCTGAAGATGATCGAGCTCATGGACGTGGCGCGCAGGCCCTGCCGCTCGAAGAGCTCGCGGGAAAGCTCGATGGAGGAGACGGGGACCTCAAGGAGCTTGCGGGTGAACGCCTCGGCCTTGCGGGCGATCTGGACGATGGGCTCATCGAAATGGGTCTGGAGGCGTACCGGGAAGATGTCGATGAAGCTCCCCACGGTCTTGCGGGCCCCGGCGAAATACTGTTCGCGGTTGAACACCGGCATGTTGATGATCATGTCGTCCTGATGGCACCACACGTTCATCAGCTTGAAGTAGGCCGCGAGCAGCAGGGCGTTGAGGCTGATCTGCTCCTCGGCGGCAATGGCGTTGAGGCCCTCGATGATTTCGGGCCGGATCTCCTGATAGAAGGTGTCGAAATACACCTCTTTCAACAGGGCCGGGTTGCGCTTGGTGGGCAGGAGCGCCTTGGAGGGCAGATCCTTGAACAGCCCGAGCTGGAACTCCAGCGCGTTCTTGTATTCCTGCGTGCGCTGGCGCAGGTTTTCCACACGCACATAGTCGCCGAAGGTCATGGTCGCTTCGGGCAATTCCCACGGCTCACCGAGCACCATGCGGTCGTAGGTGTTGAACAGTTCGTCGAACACCTGCATGTAGCTGAAGCCGTCTACGAGCATATGGTCGATGTTCATGGCGAACACATAGCGATCATTGGCGAATTTCGTAATTTCGCAGAAGAACAGGGGCCATTTGCCCAGATCGAAACGGTGGTCGTTGAGTTCGAGGCCGCGTTGCAGGATGTAGGCCCGCTCCTCCGAAGGCGGCAGGTGCGACACGTCGATATGTCTGGCGTGCACTTCGGGCACCGTTTTGAAGACCTTGAAGCGGGGCTTCTCGCGTTCCTCGTCGATGACCGAGCGCATGATGGGATGGCGTCTGACCACGTAGTTCAGCGCCTTGTCAAACACGTCGGGCCGGAAGTCCCCGTCCATGCGGGCGTTGAGATAGATGTAGCAGCTCAGGCCGCTCGGCTCGTTCTGCACGAAGCCTTTGCGGTGAAAATACAGCGTTTCCTGAAAATGCATCAGCGGAAAGTAGGCCTCGTCGCCGTCCGCGTGCGTTTCGCAAAAGACGCGGGGCCACAGGTAGTCCGCCATCTGCCGGATGGTGGTCAGACGCAGGAAGTCCTCGCCGATCTCCGCTTCCGCAAACACTTCGCGGATAGCGTCGAACAGGGCGAACGCCTTGGAGATATCCCCGATGAGGGGCATGAGTTCCGCGCTGACGCTCACGGCTTCGGCCTTGATGCCGAGGCTGGAGGCCACGATCTTCTGAAGGAGCGCCTCGATCTCGTTCTGAGGCGGCTCGATGCTGAAGTCGCGGGTGCGGAAATACTGCACCTGCTGCTCCACCGTGGGGAACAGGTAGCAGAAATTGCTTTCCATCTTGGCCCGGTAGATGTCCTCAAGCCGCGCCTGCATACGCATGGCCCGGATGGAATCCCCGCCGAGGCGGAACAGGTTCTTCTTCGTGCCGATGGCGTCAACAGGCAGTTCAAGCACGTCGCTCCACACGCCGAGCACGATCTGCTCGTGATCCATCGAAGCGGGATCGACGACGGGCTCCTCATGCTCAAGCACGGTGATCTTGCCGTCGAAATCGCCGTTGAGGTACCCCTCGCACAGCGCCTTGCGCATGACCTTTCCGCTGGACGTGCGCGGGATGTCGCCCTGCCGCGCGGCGATGAAGCGGTCGATGGAGAACCCGGCGAGCGTAGAAACCTGTTCGTTCATGCGGTGCAGGAGCTGCGCCAGTTCCGCATCAGCGCCCTTTTTCGCCGGGATGTAGAACATCAGGATGATCTCGCGGCCTTCCCGGGGATCGTACACGCCGCACGCTACCACGAGCCGGAACGCCTTTTCCATGCCGGACAGGGCGATGTGCTCGATGTCGGCGGGGTAATAGTTCTGCCCGCGCACGATGATGATTTCCTTGGAACGGCCAACGATGCACAGGTCGCCCTCGGCGTCCATGAAGCCCATATCCCCGGTGGAGAACCAGTCCCCGTTGAACGAGGACTCGGTCGCTTCAGGATTGTCGAAGTAGTCGGAGATGACGTTGTCGCCCCGGATTTCCACCACGCCCACACGATCGGCGGGCAGGGGCTTGCCGTCCTTGTCGGCAATGCGGACTTCGCAATACTGGACGGGCTTGCCCACGCTGGTGAACTCGGCCGCGTCTTCGCCTTTGGGCACGTAGCGGACAACCTGCTCCGAAACCATGAGCTTGCGGTCTAGGGTGAACGTCTTCACCGGGGTATTGCGCGGGTGGCACGTCGCCACGAGCGTCGTCTCGGTAAGCCCGTAACCGGGCATGAGCAGGTGCGGGGCGAGGCCCATCGGCGCGAGCTGCTCCTGCAGGATACGGCACGATTCGGCGGAAATCATTTCCGCGCCTACCGTCCATACCTTGAGGCACGAGAGATCCACTTCCGGCAGCCGGTCGGCGCGCAGGCCTATGTATGCGGAAAGATGCTCAATGCCGGTATTGGTGGCGGAGGTGATGGTCGCCCGGTGCTCGTGGATTTTTTCCATCCACAGGAACGGGCGCTGGGCGAACTGGAACGGGTCCATCTTGATCTGATCCATGCCCGCGAGCATGGGCATAAGGTGGCATCCGAACAGCCCGAAATCATGGAAGTACGGCAGCCACGTCACCAGCCTGTCCTCGGAGGTGCCGCCTTCGATGGCCCGCAGGGCGCGGATGTTCGCAATGAGGTTGCGGTGCGTGAGGCGCGCACCCTTGGGCATACCCGTGCTGCCGGAGGAGAACTGAAGCACGGCGGAATCGTCATGCTGCGGGGTGTAGCGGTCGTTCTCCTGAAAATCGACGATGCGGGCCTCCGTGATGAGATCTTCGCTGGCGATGAGCGTGGCCCCCGTCCCTTTGAACATGTCCGTCAGCACGGCAAAGGCCCGCTCGTTGGACGAATCGGCCACGATGGGAGCCTTGATTGCCTCCCAGACGTGGAAAATCTTCTGCGCCTCCATCGAATCCGCTTTGGGCGTGCGCATGTGGGCGAGCGGCGCGGGCAGGACGCCGCTAAACAGGCATCCCCAAAAGATTTCAAGGAACGTGCGCGAAGCGTCCACCGAAAGGATCAGCGGCGTACGGGGCCGGAGCCCGCGCCGATACAGCACCTGCGCCATCTCTTTGGCGTTGCGCAGCAATTCGGGATAGCTCTGGAACTCCTCCGAGGTGTCTCCCGACGCGACATGGAAAATGCCATGTTCGGGATACCGGGCCGCCGTCTCCTCCAGAATGTCGACGAGCGTGCCCGAAAGCGGTTCGGGATGGATCTGGTTCATCATTGTCCTCTCGTAAAATGGTTAAACAAGTACGGCTATATGATAGACCGCGCACGCCATGCCCATCGCCACGGCGAACATGGCGGCCAGCAATGCCAGCGTCCTGCCCCAGCTCCCCAGTTCATTGCGCAGGACACTGATGGAGGCGATGCACGGAATGTACAGGTTGGAAGCCACGATGAAGGCCAGCGCTCCCGCCGGGGTGATGGAAGCCCGCAGAGCCTGCACGACGGCCTCATGGTCGGTCGCGCCCACGGAGAACAGGACCGCCAGCGTCCCCGCCGTCGTTTCCTTGGCGACGAAGGAACTCAGCAGCGCGACCGTAAACCGCCAGTCAAACCCCAGAAACGAACCGAGGGGTTCCAGCCACCGCCCGAAGCGGTAGAGCCAGCTCGTCTCCACAGTGCCGCCGGGGAACGTGCTGATCGCCCAGACGATGATCAGCGCCGCAAAGATATTGACCGCAGCGCCGCGCAGGAACAGCACGGCCCGGGTGCGCACGTTGCCGAAGATCGTCCTGAAATTGGGGCGGTGGTACAGCGGAAGCTCCATAATGAGGCCGTTGGCGTAGCGGTCGGGAAGCGTTGCGTGCATGATCTTGCCCACAGCCCCGGCCATGAACAGGTTAAGGCAACTCACGCCGAGCACCACGAGCAGGGCCGTACCCGCAGGGAACAGGGCAAAGGCGAACAGGAAGGCCACGCCCATCTGCCCGCTGCACGGGATAAACGGCAGCATACATAAGGTAATGAGGCGGCGGCGCGGCGAGTCCACAACCCGGCTCCCGGCGATGGACACCGTGTTGCACAGGAACCCCATCATCAGAGGGATGGCGGATTTCCCGTCGATGCCCAGACCGCTGAGGAAGGAATCCATGAGGTACGCCACCCTCGCGAGGTAGCCGGTGTCCTCCAGAAAGGAAAAAATGGCGTAGAGCGCGCTGATCATGCTCAACAGGGCGACCACCCACCCGAAGGCGGGCAGCAACGCGTCGGCGACAAGGCTCCCCAGCGGGCCGGGATAGGCCGCCTTGAGATCGGGAGCCCACGCCAGCACCGCGAACAGCACAAGGCCGCCGGTCATCATGCCAAGCGCCGCGCCGAGCACGCAGCCCGCCGGGATGACCAGAAACGCGGCCAACCTTCCCCATAGCGGATGAAGAAGAACCCGATCCCAGCGCTCGGTCAGCCCCCGGCCCGTACCGGATGTACGGACGGCCTTGCCGCATGCGGCGTCGATCCACGCCTGCCGGGACGCGTACAGCTCCGGTGCGACCGAGGGGTCGCCCAGCAGCACACGGATCGCCTCACGCCGCTCCCCGGAAAGGGTTTCCGTCCTGGCCAGCAGCCCCTCGTCGCCCTCGAACAGCTTGCACGCCGCCCAGAGCGGGGCGCATGGCAGGGCCGTCCCGATGATCTCCGCGAGCAACGACACCTTGGCGGGCACGGCGGGCATACTGGCGGGGCGAGATGCCTCCGCGAGCGCCCGGAGCAGCACGTCCGCGGCGGGTCCGTCCACAGCCGTGCCCACCAGCGGGATCACGGGCAAGCCAAGGGCGGAAGACAACGCAACGGCATCCACCGCCCTGCCCTCCTGCTCCGCAACGTCGGTCATGTTGAGTGCAACGACCACGGGCAAGCCGAGCGCCACCAGCTCGGACACGATATACAAGCTCCGTTCCACGCTCGCCGCGTTGACCACGGCGAGCACGACGTCGGGTCCGCCGGAAAGCAGATAGTCGCGGGCAACTTCCTCTTCAGGCGAATGCGGGGTCATACCGTAACAACCGGGCAGATCCACGAAGGTAAAGGCCACACCGTTCCAAAAGGCCATGCCCTCCTTGCGATCCACGGTCTTACCCGTCCAGTTGCCCACACGCTGGTTCAGCCCGGTCAGCCGGTTGAACAGTGTAGATTTGCCGGTGTTGGGCTGGCCCGCCACCGCGACAGTCAAGGATTTCCGCGCCGGATGATTCCGTAAAGCGCCCATGCTCAGCCCTTCCTCGCCACAACGATGCCCGACGCGATCTCGCGCCCGAGGGCCACCCGCGTATGCCGCGCCAGTACGAGCAACGGCCCACGCTTGGCGTTACGCAGCATCCGCACGGCGACGCCCGGCAGAAAGCCGAGAGAGGCAAGGCGCCCGGCAAGGCACGGATCATCCGCCCGTTCATACAAGCAGGTTTCCCCCGTCCGCACGGCGTCCAGCGTGGCGGCATGTTCCTTTTCTTTTCCGGGGCGGCGGTTCCGTCCCCAAAGCAGGTGAATTCCCGTCACGCACAGCAAAATGAACAACGGCTGAAAGGAAAGCTTGAGCGCGGCACCCAGTTCGGGGCTGAGCCACGCCAGCCCGTTCTTTTCTTCGACCAGTTTGGCCGAATCAAAGGTCCGTTCACGCGCCTCACCAGTACGGACGTCGTAGGTCACGGACACGTACCGCCCGGCGTCGCGGACAACCCACGACCCCTCCTTCGGCAAAAAAGTCACGGTATCTGGCGTCAACGGTTCGCCGTCCACCCGTTCGTGACTGAAGCGAGCCAGCACATCCTGTACGGACACCACAGGCGTTCCCACGGAGGATACGGCGGGGGATGGGGACACAACCTCGAACCGCGGCTCGTAGACAGCGGGCAGGAGTGCCATTTCGCCCAGCCAAAGCAGGGTAACGGCGCTCAGGTAAACGCCCGCCCAACAGTGGGATTTGCGGGACCAGAACAACAGGGAGTGCTTCATGACCGTTCCAAAGACTGGAGTAAAAAAATGAACTTGAATTTCATTTTTATTATAAATAGGGCTTACGCCATCCAATGGGGCCAACTTAAGGCAACTCACGTCCGCTTACTTTCATCTGCGTATCTTTTTTTTGTATTTGCGGCAGAGAAAACGCCCGATTATGAGGAGCCCCACTTCTCCCGTCGTGCGGTTCTATTGCCGTAATAGGGGAATTTCACAGAGAAAGATCATCCCTCCTCTGTCTGCCTTTGATCCCGTTTCTGCATGTACAAAAATTTTTCGGGAAGTTTGACAGCATTCCCCGTCCTTTATTATCAGATACTGAAATTCAACTTCAATAATGAGGTTTCTCCGTGTTCCCTCCCTCCGCCCTTTCTACAAATACCGTGGCAGCCCCGCCACCCACGCCCCCTTGCGGGTACGGCAAGCCTACGGACGGGTTCCGGCTCCTGCTCCTTTCCGAGGACGCCGCTGCCCCGCCTGCGGATTCCGATTGCGTCCATGTCTGGAGCCATCCCTTAACCGGCCCGGCGCGTTCCGGTTTCCGGGATCTGCTCTCCGAGGAGGAATGCGCGACCGCTTCCCGCTTCCACACCCCGGAGCTGGCGGAACGGTACCGGCAGGCCCACGGCTGGATGCGCTCCGTGCTGTCCCGTTATCTGGATACCCCGCCCGAAACGCTCCGGTTCCGCTCCGGTCCGGACGGCAAACCCCGGCTTGCGCACGGTTCGCTGTACTTCAATCTGGCACATTCGGATTCGCTGGCCCTGCTCGCCGTGCGCCAAGACGCCCCTGTAGGCGTGGACGTCGAACCCGTGCGCCCCCTGCCCGAGGCCATGCTCATCGCCTGCCGCTGGTTCTCGGCTCCCGAGATCCGCTGGATCGCCGCGTCCGACGATCGGGATCGCGCCTTCCTGCGTTGTTGGGTCTGCCGCGAAGCCTTCCTCAAGGCCACGGGCGAAGGCCTTGGGCGGCCTCTGGACAGCTTCGCGCTCCACCCATGCGGCGATACGCTCCGTCTGGACGGGGCGGCCCTCGCGGAATGCACTCCCCTTGCAGGCCACGTCGCCGCCGTGGTCTGCGAAACCCTTTTTCCTTCATGCTGATACGAGGAGATTCCATGCAGTTCATGTTTTCACGGAAATCCGGCATCGTCCTCGCCGCCCTGCTCGGCGTCCAGCTCATCCTCCCCGCCTCTGGCTGGGCGCTCACCGGCAGGGATGTGGCGCTCAAGGCGGATCAGGTCGACACCAGCCGTACCTCCGACATGTCTATGGCGATGATCATCAAACGCGGCGATCAGCAACTTGTCCGCTTCATGGCCATGAAGAAAAAGAAGTTCCCCGATTCGGAAAAGCAGCACATCCGCTTTCTCGAACCGGGGGACATCCGGAATACGGCCTATCTCACGTGGAGTTACAGGGATATCAACAAAGACGATGACATGTGGGTCTACATGCCCGCCGAGTCGCTGGTCCGCCGCATCAGCGGAGGCAGCAAAAAGGGCTCCTTCATGCGCAGCGACTACGCCAATGAGGATATTTCGCGGCGGGAAGTAGACAAGGACACCTATACCCTGCTGCCCGACGAGGCCCTCTCCGGCGTGGACTGCCACGTACTGGAGGCGAAAGCGGTCTTCCCAGAAAAGACGAACTATTCCAAACGGATTATCTGGATCAGGAAAGACATCTGGCTGCCCGCGAAAATCGACTTCTACGATCAGGGCGGGAACCGGTGCAAGGAACTGGTTTTCGGCGGCTACAAGGAGATACAGGGCATCTGGACCGCCACCCGCCAGCGTATGCGCACAGTGGGATCGGACTCGGAAACGATCATGGAAATACGGGAAGTGACCTACAACACGCCGATCGCCGAAGATATCTTTCTGCCGCAGGATCTCAAGAGGTAGGCATGAAAACCCTGTTCCGGGCCTGCGCCGTCTGCCTCTTCTGGTTCGGTTTCGCCCATGCCGCCGTGGAGGGCGATCCCTTTTCGGACGGACAGGCCTTTTCCGATCTACATGCGATTGAGGCTTCCGATACGTTCCTGCTCGGCGGGTTCGCGGAATCGCGCAACCAATGTTCCCTGAACGATCCCGACACCCCGATTTCCCTGCGGCAGAAAGTGCAGGTCGAGGCGCTCTGGCGGCGCGATGTCTTGTCGCTTTTCGGCAGCCTTGAAGGCAGCTACGAAGGGGCCGCCCACACGTGGCCGGGCGACCATTCCCCGTGGAAAGCCGATCTCCGGGAATTGTATCTGACCTATGATACGGACAATATAGATATCTTTCTCGGCCGGAAGACACACCGATGGGGGACGGGCGACGGCATCAACCCCATGGATCTCATCAATCCGCTGGATACGCGGGACCCGGTCACGACCGGGCGTGCCGACAATCGACTCCCGGTATGGCTGTTCAGCGGCACGGTTTCGGGGAGCGGGATCAGTTTCGAGGGAGTGTTCCTGCCCAAGGCCGAGGTCAATGCCCTGCCCCGCTCCGGCAACCCGTGGGAGCCGCGCGCCCTGCGCGAACTCCGGCGGCAGAGGGACGACGGCCTCTTCACAATCACGGATCCCGACGAACCGGACAGATGGTTCCGGGACGTGGAATACGGCGGGCGCCTCTCCGCCAATATCGGAGGATGGGATCTGGCGCTCATGGCCTTCCACGGCTTTGTCGACAACCCGATGTTCGTAAGCAGGGACAAAGGCGGCGGGATGCGCTGGACTGCCGAATACCCCCGCTTCACGGCTTTCGGAACCTCCTTCGCAAAAGGCTTCGGCAGCCAGACCGTCCGGGGCGAGGTCGCCTACAAGCCGCGTTTCCCGGTACAGGGGAGCTTCGGTTTTCACCGGGCCGATCTGTGGCAGGGCGTCCTCGGCTGGGACTACGACATCGACAGCAAGTATTACCTGAACTTCCAGCTTTTCGGGGACGTTCAGGAAGGCTCGGAAGCTTCCGGCAGCCGGACATGGCACGGCGCGACCTATGAAATCAGCGGCAAATGGTTCCGGGACGCGCTCAAAACGGGGGTCCGGGGCAAACTCTACACCAGCGGGGAGGGCACGCTTACCGAAGTATTCCTTGAATACGAACTGGACGATCATTGGAAGGCATCCACGGGCGTCATGTTCTGGACGGGCGGGGAGAACACCATCCTCGGCGAATACACGGACAACGATTTCGTCTACCTGACCCTGCGCTACGCCTTCTGACGTATCCCGACCACGGCGCGGCGACGCGCCTTTCTTCGGGACATCTCCGAAACCGAGTGAGACTGATGACGCCTACGAGTATCCACTCCACCTGCACCTGCCGCTTTTTCCATCAGGGGCAGTGCTCCTGCCCCGACGTGACCCTGTTCGTCATTGATGACGACTCGCACGCCGCGGGCCCTTTCCGCCTGCAACAGGACGGGGCGCGCATGACCTTCTTCTATTGCCTGAACGGGCAGGCCCGCATCGACGCACAGGCCGTTGATGGGGAGACTTTCTCAGAAGAAATCGGCAAGGGAAACAGCCTGTTTTTCTGCCTGAACGGGGGCTTTTCCATCTCACGCGCCGGGAAGCTGCTCCAGGCCGTGGGGCTCCAGCTTCGTCCGGAATGTCTGCGCCTGTTTGCCTGCCGACTCGGCTTCGTTCACGATGGGCTCAGAAAAAGTTCATCCCGGACGCTCAGAGGAGACATCCCGCTGCACCTGCGCATTCTCCTCGAACAGATCCTCAACTGCCGGGACGACGGCCTGTTGCGAGACGTATTCCTGGCACACAAAAAATATGAGCTGCTCTATCAGCAGATCGAACTCCTGGACAGGGAAAACAGCCACAAATGCGTCAGCCCGGCGGAGTGCCGGGCCGCACACCGAGCCTATGCCATACTGCTTCAGGATATAGGAAAGCCGCCGAGCCTGCCCGAACTGGCGGCCGCCGTGGGCGTCAACCGCACACGGCTGACGGCCTTGTTCAGGATGCTCTTCGAGGACACTGTCTTCGGCATCCTGCGCCGGGAGCGTCTGGAGTGCGCCCGAAGGCTTCTCAACGAAAAGGGAAAAAACATCACCGAAATAGCGTATCTGTGCGGGTTTTCCAGCCCGAGCCATCTCACCAAGGCTTTTTCCGCCCAATTCGGGATCTCCCCGAAGCAATACCAGATTGCCAGACGGCACGGGCACCCTGCCGCTTCCGTTTCATGCGACGAGCAGCACACATGAGTCCACCCTGCCGATTTCTGGCCTACCATACACCTTATATTGGATCTTCGTCGGCTTTCCCGCTTGCAAAGCCCCTCTCCCCATCCCGTCGATCCGCACAAGCGGGATTTCCGGAAGAGGAAACGCCGAAGCGGCCCTACACGATGGTATAGCCGCCGTCAGCCATCCACAACGCGCCCGTGACGAAACTGGCTTCATCGCTGGCAAGGAAGGCGATCACCGAGGCGATTTCCTCCGGTTTGCCGAAGCGCTTGAGCGGCTGCAGGGCGAGGAAGCTCGCCATGCCTTTGGCCTCGTCACCGGTATCCTTTGCGCCATCGTGCAGTCCGGGGGTTTCCGTGGTCCCGGGGCCGACGGCGTTGACGCGGATATTGTGCGGCATCAGGGAAATCGCCGCCGCCCGCGTAAACGAGGCCACCCCACCCTTGGAAGCATGATACGCGACGTATCCCGGAGATCCCACCACCGCGAAGGTCGAGCAGAGGTTGACGATGGCCCCGCCCGTCTTCTGGGCAATGAACATATTCGCCGCCCCTTTCGTGAACAGGAACATGCTGGTCAGATTCGTATTCAGTACGGCGTTGAATTCTTCAGCCGTCGTTTCCAAAAGCGTCTTGTTGAGCTGCCATCCGGCATTGTTCACCACAATGTCCAGCTTCCCGTATGTACGGGCCGCCGTGTCCAAGGCCGCCTGCACATCGGCTTCATTCCCCACGTCGCACAGGCAGAATACGGCTTCGCCTCCCTCTTTGACGATGGCTTTTGCTACCTCATATCCATTGGCTTCATCCTTGTCGGCCAAGACAATCCGAGCGCCTTCGGCGGCGAAACGGCGGGCGGCGGCAGCGCCGATGCCTTTGGCCGCTCCGGTGATGATGGCTGTTTTTCCTTGCAGTTTCATGGCTCTCTCATGCTTGTTGCTGTATTCGGAAAGTTTTTTCCCTTATACGCGTTCGGATATTCCTGACAAGCGCGGCTCCAAAACGAAAATCCACAGGAAAGCCCCTACCGCTTGGCCCCCTGTCCCTTCAACCGGCGGCCGGGGCGTATCGGCCCCGGCGCTGCCGAAAAATCTTCTCCAATGAGGAAAATGGATTGGCAAAACGGGCAGTACCCCAATGCTGTCATCGGCAATGACATCCCACTTTGGCCCTCCTTATCTTCCTATGGCAAAACATCTTTTCCGATACGTTGTTGTGCAAACGTCACCCAATCGCCGGCAGAACCCTACCGCCGGCTCTTGCGCGGATCGCCCGGCTGGATTAAGCAGCAGAAGAGATTCAGCCCGGACAGACCGGGCGTTAGGAGAAAAACAATATGGGTAAGATTCTCGTCACCGGCGGAACCGGCTATCTCGGCACGCACATGCTTGTGGAGCTCGTCAAGCAGGGCTACGAGCCCCTGTGCGTGGACAACCTCCACAACAGCAATCCGTCCGTCCTCCTCGCCGTGAAGGAAATTTGCGGCAAAGAAATCCCCTTCATCAAGGCCGACGCGGGCGACGTCGCCGCCATGCGCGCCTTGTTCGCCGAATACCAGATCGACGCGGTCATCCACTTCGCAGGGCACAAGGCCGTCGGCGAATCCGTGGCGCACCCGCTCATGTACTACCGCAACAACTACGACTCCGCTCTGACCATTCTTGAAATGTGCCTCAAGCACGGCAGCGCCCTCGTCTTCAGCTCGTCCGCCACGGTGTACGGCGTGCCCCATTTCCTCCCCCTCACCGAGGACCATCCCCTCAGCGCGGTCAACCCCTACGGCCGCACCAAGCTGTACATTGAAGAGACGATCCGCGACGTGGCTCTGGCCCATCCCGAGTTCAACGTCTCTATCTTGCGCTACTTCAACCCGGTCGGCGCGCACGAGTCCGGGCTCATAGGCGAAAACCCCAACGGTATCCCCAACAACCTCATGCCGTTCGTCTGCCAGACGGCGGCGGGCATCCGCAAGGAATTGCAGGTGTTCGGCGACGACTACGACACTCCCGACGGCACGGGCGTGCGCGACTACATCCATGTGACCGACCTCATCTCCGGACACATCGCCGCGCTGAAAAAGCTGGAAACGAAACCCGGCTGCATCATCCACAACCTCGGTACAGGCAACGGAACCAGCGTCCTCGAAATGGTCCGCCGCTTCGAAGCCGTCAACGGTGTAAGCGTACCCTACCGCATCGTTGCCAGACGTCCCGGTGATGTGGCGAGCTGCTACGCCGATCCGTCCAAGGCGTTTGAGGAGCTGGGCTGGAAAGCCGTAAAAAACCTCGACGACATGGTCCGCGACAGCTGGATGTGGCAGTTGAAGGGCGCGAAGAACTAACCCGGACGCGATCGGACCGACGTAAGGAGGGGATTCCCATGCATTGCCACTTCCACAACCCCGTCAGCATCCATTCCGGTCCCGGTATGCGTCGCCAGATCGGAGAGCTGGCCGCGAAATACGGGAAAAAGGCGCTCATCGTCACTACCGGCAGCGCGCACTCCAGGGCACTCGCCGAAGAAGCGGGCGCTTCGCTGGAAGCCGCCGGGCTCGGCTGGGCGCACTACAACGGCATCCGTCCCAACCCGTTAGGCTCTATGGCGGCCGAGGGCGCTCAAGCGGCCCGCGACAACGGGTGCGACATGGTCATCGGGATCGGCGGCGGCAGCGTCATGGACGCAAGCAAGGGCATCGCCTTCGCCTATTACAACGATGCGCCGATCTTCGAATACATCTACGGGCGCAAACAGGGCGGGCAGGCCCTGCCCATCCTGCTTATCGCCACCACGGCGGGGACAGGCAGCGAGGGCAACTGGACCGCCGTGTTCACCGACACGGACCATGTGAAGAAGGGATTCGCCCTGCCCGCCCTGTATCCCAAGGAAAGCATCGTCGATCCGGAGCTCATGACCACGCTCTCCAGCAGGGGCATCGCGGGGCCCGGCTTCGACGCGCTGGCCCACGCCATCGAGTCGTTCCTCTCCGTCCGCGCCAATCCGTTCAGCAAGCTGTATTCGCGTCAGGCAATCCTCTGGCTGAGCGAAGGCCTGCCCAAGGTACAGGCCAGCCCCTCCGATCTCGGAACATGGGAACGGGTGGCGCTGGGAAGCACGTTCGCGGGCATCGCCATCGGCAACGCGGGCTGTACCGCCCCGCACGGCATCGAACATCCGATCAGCGGCCTGCTCAACGTCGCGCACGGCGAAGGGCTTGCCGCCATTTACCCGGAATACATGCGGTTCATGCGTCCCCACGCGCAAGCGGATTTTGCCGAGCTGGCCCGGCTTCTGGGCGCGGAGACCTCCGGCCTTACGGAAGAGGAAGCCTCGCTGCGCGCCGTCGAGCAGGTGGACGCCCTTCTGAAAACGCTGGGGATCGCCTTCACCCTGTCCGATCTCGGCGTGCGGGAAAGCCAGATCGACTGGCTGTCCCGCACGGCACTGGACAGTATGCCAGCCGTATTCGCCAACAATCCCACAGCGATGACTTCCGACGACGTCAAGATCATTCTGGAACGCCGTCTGTAAGCTTACATGGTTTCATAACCGAGCGGCCCTGGAATCCTTGGATTTCAGGGCCGCTCGGTTATCCGGCTCTTCACCGGAGGCTCCCGCCTGCCAGAACAAAGAAGGTATGGGGAACGGGCCGTCTTTGCCTCTCTCCCCCGCTTCCCGTCTTACGAAAAATCTTTCCACACCTGTACGCCGGTATAGCATTCCACGGCGACAAGAATGATCAGAAGGACATTGATAGCCCCGTGGATGAGGGGCAGGATCTTCCGCTTCTTCTTGTAGCGGTTCATGATGTACCCGGTGATCAGCCCAAGGATGGCCAGCCCGATGATCGGCCACGCCAGTTCGGCGTGCAGTCCGGTAATGTGCGTGCTGCCGAACAAATCCAGCGTCACATAAAAACCGAGCGCCCCAAGAATCCATAAAACAAGGGCCAACGTCCCAAGCTTTACATGCTGCTTCCACGGGAAAAGCGTCTTCTTGCCAAGCAGCATCGCTACCCGCTTCAGCCCCTGCCACATGGCCCATACCCCAAGGACGGCGGCGCATACCTGCATCAACGGGTGCACCCACAACAGAATCTCACTCATGCCTGCTCCTCTCTAAACCGCCTATTCGGAAACGGTATTTAGTAATAATTACTGACAGCGGAGTATTAGATCATTTATTTCCGAGAAGCAAGGCTTTTTTCAACAAGGCTTATGCCAGACAGACAGGCCATACACGCATCCCTGAAAACGTCCACGGTACCCATAAAAAAGTCCTCCCGATCGACCGATCGGGAGGACGAAAAACAGATATGCGAAAAACCTATTCGTACATGGGCAGATAGTGCAGCACAAAAAGGATATGGCATACGGCGGTGATGCAGCCGTATACAAGCAGGACATAAATGGTCAAAGAGCCGCCCGGGGCGCTATAGGCCGCCGCCGGGAACTTCTTGCGGCTGGCCCGCAGCATGAGGGCCGGGACGATGACCGACCAGATGGTTGCGGCGAGGCCCGCCCATCCGATGGCGGCGAGGAAGCCGTCCGGCTTGATGAGCCCGCCGAGCAGAGGCGGCAGGAAGGTCACGAGGGTCGTTTTGGCCCTGCCCATGACGGAGTCATCGAACTTGCACAGGTCGGCCATGTAGTCGAAAAGCCCGAGCCCCGCGCCAAGGAACGAGGTCGCCACCGCGAAGAAGGAAAACGCCTCCAACATACGGAGGATGAAGCTGCTGTCGATACCGGAACCGGCTGCACGGATGAGGTCCCCGACATTGCCGCCCGCAGCGATGACGGCCTTGAACTGCTCGCGCGAGATGATCCCGTCGGCGGCCACAATCCACGCCACATAACAGACAAAGGCAATCAGCGTACCATAGCGCAGGCACTTGTTGATGTCGGCCGGCCTTTTGCCGAAATACTTGACCAGACTAGGCACGGAGGCGTGGAAACAGAACGAGGTGAGGTAGGTGGAGAGCGCACACCAAATGAAAATGACCGCCCCGCCGCCGGAGCCGTTTTCCCCCAGATCAAGCAGTACGGGCAAACGGATCTGCGACAGCATACCGGTCATGGACAGGATGAAGGTCAATACCATGCCGCCCATCAGGACAACCGAAAGCCGGTCCACGAACCGGGTACTCCACCAGACACAGGCCATAAGGATCAGCGAGAAAAACAGGCTCGAGCTCATCATCCCGGGATCGCTGCCCGTCACTGCCATAATGGTCTGCTGCACGGTGGACCCGCCGCCGCTGACATAGGCATACACCAGAATATACAGGACGAAGGCCACGGCAAGCCCGTTGATCGTGCTCCAGACTGGACCGAGCGTATCCTGAACGAGCGTGTGGAAGCTGCTGCCCGGCTCGTAATGCAGATTCACTTCCAGAATCGCCTGGCTCGCACGCAGCATCAACATCCACGTAAGGACCATCAGCAACAGGGACCAGTAAATCCACATGCCCGCCGAAATCATCGGCAGCGCCAGCATCCCGGCGCCGATAGCCGTCCCGGCGATGATCATCGTGCCGCCCAAAACATTGCCTTGAGAACCCATGCCTTCTCCCGTTTGTTCCTGCATCACGGCAGGTTTTGGGGTGAAATTTCTCCGGCGGTATCGGATCTCCATACCGCACGGACTGCTTTCCCCTGTGGGGCATCCCGGTTACAAAAACGATAGAGGGGAGCGAGTATCCTCTAAAACAGGCGATAGGTCCATATACGCAGCGGGCCCGCCGTCCGCCAAAGCTGGCGGGGATCTTCCAACCATGCGCCGCCACAACACTTGCCGCGCCAAAAAACATTCATCCCACCGTAGGGTATCGCCAACCCTCGCCAAAGACGCATAAAAAAAGGGCCCGCCGCCCCCATCCGGCATCCCCACGTATGCCTCGCTCCATACGTACGAAAGAATCAGGTTGGGTGCCGCCTTGGGCGTGTAGGATTTACTGGTTTTCCCTACGCGAAAGCATCTTCACCCATCGTATGCAGCCAATGGAGTGCGGCGCGGTTTGCCTCACACCAAAGGGCCTTCCCCTTCTCCTCCGAACCGTGCTTCGGCTCCGGGCCATTCCCGGATTCACGGGGAAAAGGGGCGCATTCCCCAGGCACCACCCCCCTCCAGAAGGAGAACGGAAGCGATAAGAAGGGGCTACAGAACCTCCCGGAACAGCTTGAAGACAACATCTTTTCTCGCTATGTAAAAGGGATACAAACGAAAGCGAGCATATTTCCGAACCATCGGACGCCCACAGCGCGAACGGTGAAGACAAGGCAGCGTGCGTTATGACCTTTTCCTTACACAAACTGGTTGGACTGCCTGCCATCGCGGCGGCCGCCTTTTTTATGCAGGCACTGGACGCCACCATTCTTAACACGGCACTCCCCGCCGTGGCGCGCAGCCTCAACCGTTCCCCGCTGGCCATGCAGCTCGCCGTGGTGGGCTATACCCTCACCGTCGCCATGCTCATCCCCGTGAGCGGCTGGCTGGCCGACCGGTTCGGGACACGGCGCGTCTTCATCTCCGCCGTAAGCTTCTTTATTCTGGGTTCCCTGCTCTGCGCCCTGTCCACCTCGCTTCCCATGCTCGTCGCCTCGCGGGTGTTGCAAGGTATCGGGGGAGCCATGATGATGCCTGTGGCACGCCTTTCCGTACTGCGGGCCTACCCGCGCACCGAGCTGGTCGCCGTACTCAACTTCATCAGCATTCCCGGCCTCGTCGGCCCCGTGGTGGGCCCTCTGCTCGGCGGCTGGCTGGTGACGTATGCCACATGGCACTGGATCTTCCTGATCAACATCCCCATCGGGCTCATCGGCATTCTCTACGCCTACCACATCATGCCGGATTTCACGGCTCCGCGCCGCCCCTTCGACTGGATGGGCTTTTTCCTGTTCGGCCTGAGCCTCGTTTCCTTTTCCAGCGGCCTTGAAGTCTTCGGCGACAGGGTCGGCCCCGATTTTCTCCCTCCCGTACTGCTCATCAGCGGCATGGCCCTGCTCGGACTGTACATCCGCCATGCCCGGCGGCATCCCTCCCCGCTTATCAGGCTGTCGGTTTTCCGCACGCGCACCTTCTCCGTGGGCATCGGCGGGAATATCGTATCCCGCCTCGGTACGGGCTGCGTACCGTTCCTCATGCCGCTCATGCTTCAGGTCGGGCTCGGGTACCCCGCGCTGGTGGCCGGGGCCATGATGGCTCCCACGGCCATAGGTTCCATCACCGCAAAAACTTTCGCCATGAAGATCCTCAACCGGTTCGGCTACCGGGTGACCCTCACGGGCGTCACCGTCTGTATCGGCCTCATGATTGCCCAGTTCGCCCTCCAGACGCCCACCCTGCCCCTGTGGATGCTCATTCTCCCCCTGTTCATGCTCGGCATGGCCATGTCCACCCAATTCACGGCCATGAACAGCATCACCCTCGGAGACCTTTCCACCGAAGACGCCAGCACCGGAAACGGCTTGCTCTCCGTAACCCAGCAGCTTTCCATCAGCTTCGGCGTGGCGAGCAGCACCGTGGTGCTCCGGTTCTACAACTCGTTCGCCTCGGGGACGCTGCTCGATCATTTCCACTATACGTTCATCACCATCGGCGGGATCACCATGATGGCCGCCTTCGTTTTCATGCTCCTCCGCAAGGATGACGGCGACAGCCTGCTTCCCGGACGCAAGAAACCCGTCTTCGAGACGACAAGCAACCCCACACCCCGCGCACCTCATAACCATCCACGTTGAACGGAAAGTCGCCGGGACAAGACACGAACCGTGCTGACGGATCAGCCCGTACCTCGCGGTGTGCAAAGGCGACGTGTTTGCCGGGGGCCGGAGCCGAACCCCGCTTATATCATCGGTCGCAAAAAGAAGGCGCCCCCGTCCGTTCACGGAGAGCGCCTTCAGCAGGGAGTGGGAGGCAATGGTTACAGTGTGTCGGCGTACAGCTCGATGGTGTGCCTGACCCGTACGCGGTCGCCGTTCCGTGCCAGCATGTCGGACAGCTGCATCATGCATGCCGGGCACCCTGTGGCGACGACGTCGGCCCCTGTGGCAACGATGCTGTCACGCTTCTTCTGGCCGATCTGCTGCGAAATGTCGTAGTGGGTCAGCGTGAAGCTGCCGCCGCAACCGCAGCAGCGATCAGGCTCCACCATCTCCACCAGTTCACAGTTCTTGTTCATGCTGATAAGCTCGCGCGGCTGCTTGCTGACGCCGAGGGATTTCTTCAGATGGCAAGATTCGTGATACGTCACCTTCAGGCCACCCTTGGCGGGCTCTTCGGGGTGCACGCCCAATACGTCCACGAGGAACGCATTGACGTCGATGGCTTTGGCGCCAAACTTCTTGGCGGTTTCCTGCACCGAAGCGGGCAAATTCCGCGACATCTCGGGCCAATATTCCTTGATGGTCATCGTGCAGGACGAGCACGGCGTCACAATGTAGTCGAAGTGGGTCCGCGAAAGGATGCCGAGGTTATGCTCGATCATCTTTTCGACGCCCTCGCGGTCGCCGGACACCAGCGCGGGGATGCCGCAGCAGGCAAAGTTGTCGGACAGGAACACCCCGACACCGTGGTGCTCAAAAACCTTGAGGCAGGCTTCCGACACGCCGGTATAAATCTTGTCGCCCATACAGCCGGGGAAGAACGCGACGCGCAGGCCGCTCTTTCCGGCGGGCCTGTCCACCTTCCCAACCTTGGAACGCAAGGGCTTGTCCGCCAGCAGCGGCATGTGCCGATCCCCGAACAGGCTCTTGAGCAGCGGCGCGCAGGCGGTCTTCTGGGGATTTTGCTCATCTTTCAAGAGCAGTTTCTGGAACGGCGAACCGGCGCGCAGGAGCGTATCCACTACGCGCGGGTTGGGAAGAAGCTTTCTGAAAATGGCCTTCTTGACCGGAGACAATCCCAGATAGGCCGTGACGATGGCCCGCGCTTCCATAAAGATTTCCAGGGTCGGCACGCCGGAAGGACAGCTGAACTGGCACCCGCCGCACAGCAGGCAGCGGGACAGTTTTTCGTTCACCGCTTCCGGGTCCTGAATGATGAGATGCGCCAGATTCTCGACCAGCGCGATTTTGCCGCGGGTCACGTCCCCTTCCTTCCCGGTGGTGTCGAAAACCGGGCAGAAGGCCTGACAGAAACCGCATTTCATACAGGAAGCCAGTTTGTCGTCCAGAACCATCAACGACTTGGCAAGACTTGAAATCTCATCCATGAATCAGTCCCTTTCCCGGACGCCCGCCGGGGTGGTCGCCCGCTTCCTTCAAGGCGCGGGCGGTTCTGTGCCGGATTCGGAAAGTTGACCGGAGAGGAAACGGCAGGGCCCCCTGTCATTGGCCACGGAGCAGCGAAAGCGCCGTTCGGCCACCCCTTCATGCCGCCTCCCCTTCCGTTCGAATCCTTTGAGGACGGGCCGGGAGAAGCCCGCTTTCCAACACCCTCCTCCCGTTCCCTTCCTACAGCTAGTCCCCGAATCCCACGATCTTGCTCGGGTTGAACAACCCCTTCGGGTCAAACGCCTTGCGCAGGCGCCGCGAGAACATGATCGTCCCGTGGGAGGTTTCCTGCTCCAGCCATTTGATTTTGGCGGTGCCGATGCCGTGCTCGCCGGACAGCGTGCCGCCAAGCTCCAACGCGGCGTTGAAGAGGTCGTCCACAGCCCGTTCCACGCGCGCGAACTCTTCCTTGTCGCGGCGGTCGCAGAGGATGGACGGATGCAGATTGCCGTCACCGGCATGGCCGAAGGTGGCGATGGTGACGTTGTGGCGGGCGGCGATCTCGTCGAGGGCCTTGATCATGGCCGGGATCTTGGAGCGCGGCACTGTGGCGTCTTCCAGCATCAGCGTGGGACGGCAGCGGGCCAGCGCGGGAATGGCCACGCGGCGGGCTTCCCAAATCCGGCTCTTTTCCACGGCATCGCGGGCGACCACGATTTCCGTGGCGCTGTTGTCGCGCAGCACCTTTTCCACGATCACGGCTTCGTCCTCGACCTGCGCGGGGTGGCCGTCCACCTCGATGAGCAGCATGGCCCCGGCATCACGGGGGAGGCCGATTTTCACGTAGTCTTCAATGTAGTTGATCGAGGCATGGTCAAGAAATTCCAGCGTACAGGGCACCACATGGGCCGCGATGATCCCGGCGACGGCCTGTGACGCGCCGTCCATATCCTTGAACAGGGCCATCATGGCCTTGGAAGCCTTCGGCGGCGGAATGAGCTTGAGCGTAACCTTGCTCGTGACCGCGAGGGTGCCTTCGGAACCCACCAGCAGCGGCGCAATGTTGTAGCCCGTGGCGCATTTCACGGTGCGGGAGCCCGTCTTCACCAGATCACCGGTGTTGGCGAAGACTTCCATGCCCATGACGTAATCTTTGGTCGTGCCGTACTTGAGGCCGCGCAGACCACCGGAGCTTTCCGCCACGTTGCCGCCGATGGTGGACACGGACATGGAGCCGGGATCCGGAGGATAGAACAAGCCCTTGGCGGCCACGGCGGCGGCGAATTTCGCCGTGATCACGCCGGGCTGCACGGTGGCGTACAGATCCTCCGTGTTGATTTCAAGGATCTTGTTCAATCCCGTCGTCAGGATGACGATGGTGTCGGAACAGTCCGGGATGGTGCCGCCGGTAAGGTTCGTGCCAGAACCGCGAACGGTCATGGGGATGCCTTCCTCGTAGCAGCGTTTCACCACCTGCCCGAGCTGTTCCACCTCGGTGGGGCGCACCACGAGGCTGGGGATCATGGGCTTCAACACCGCCGCGTCATACGCGTAACTCTGGCGATCCGCCTCGCTGCTGAAGACGTTTTCCTTGCCGACAAGCTGTTCAAATTCCTTTATGAGAGAAGCGCTAGGCATTGATGGACTCCAAAGGTTGAACGTAAAGGAAAGGGTTCAGGCCGGTTACGACAGGCGCTTGCGGAGGTTTTCCGCCACGGACTGCGGGTCTACGGGATTACGGGCGATGCCGCTTTCGATGGCGGCCCGCGCCGTGGCAGCGGCAACGGCGGGCGCGACGTCGGGATCCGTCGCGGACGGGATGATGTAGTCGGGGCTGAGCTTTTCGGGCGTGACCAGATCCGCGATGGCGTGGGCGGCGGCGATCTTCATGGCGTCGTTGATGTCGGTGGCGCGCACGTCAATGGCGCCGCGGAAGATGCCGGGGAAGGCCAGCACGTTGTTGATCTGATTCTTGATGTCGGAACGGCCCGTGGCCACAACCTTCGCTCCGGCCTGCGTCGCGCGCTCAATGGGCCAGATTTCCGGAATGGGGTTGGCCTGCGCGAAGATGATGGGGTCTTTCGCCATACTGCGGATCATGTCCTCATTCAGGGAATCCGGCACGGAAACGCCGATGAACACGTCCGCGCCCTTGATGGCGTCGGCAAGCGTGCCCTTCACCTTGTCGGGATTGGTCGCCTTGGCGATGGCTTCCTTGTACTTGTTCATGCCCTCGGGGCGGCCTTCCCAGATGGGCCCCCTGGAGTCGCACATGATGACGTTCTTGAGGCCGACGGCCATGAGCAGCTTGATGATCGCCGTTCCGGCAGCGCCCGCGCCGCTGGTCACGACTTTGATGTCCTCGATGTTCTTGCCCACAATCTTGAGGGCGTTGAGGAGGCCCGCAAGCGTCACCACGGCGGTCCCGTGCTGGTCGTCATGAAAGATAGGGCCTTTGAAGACGCCGCGCGCCTTCAGGCTGTCCTCAATCTCAAAGCATTCTGGGGCCTTGATGTCCTCAAGGTTCACGCCGCCGAACGTGGGGGCCACAAGCTCCACCAGTTCGACAATCTTGGCGGTATCCTTGGTGTCCACGCACAGCGGGAAGGCGTCCACGTCGCCAAACCGTTTGAACAGCAAAGATTTGCCTTCCATGACCGGCATGGCGGCACCCGCGCCGATGTCGCCGAGCCCGAGCACGGCGGTCCCGTTGGACACCACGCACACGAAATTCGAATGGTTGGTGTAGACGTCGAGCATGGCGGGATCTTTGTTGATTTCCTTGCACGGCTCGGCCACGCCCGGCGAATAGGCGAGCGTCAGGTCATCGTTGTCGCGCGCGGGAACCTTGATCCGGATGTCGATCTTGCCGACGTTGTCCTTATGCAGGGCCAGAGCTTCTTCACGGAGATTTTTGATACGTGACATGGGAGCCTCTTCATTAGGGTAACGGCGGAGCGCCGAAAAAAGGGTACGACAACAGAGCACCGTCCCCCACGGCGTTACACCTTTGTGTTCGGAGAGCGGATCTCCCGTACAGGGCATGATCCGAGATCTTGAAAAATAAGGGAGCAATTCCGCCGCCCTTTCCGATCCTGCCGGAAAGCGCGAACGCATCAGGGAGTCATGAACAGAGGAAACGGACTGTCGCTGTGAACCGGCCTTGACGGTATGAAGAGACGTTCCGGGAATCCGGCGCAGTCCCGAAGGAGGCCCCCACCTCCCCGGAAAAACACCTGCTTCCGGAGGCGGCCCATCCCTGCACGCGAAGGTGCCGGAACGGGCAAACCCGCTTGTCGCGCCGCAACGCCCAAAACGTCCTTTCAAACCGTCAAGGGGCGGGGCATGTCCGACGGACATGCCCCGCGTAACAACCTATTTCTTTACCTTGGCGTCGATTTCGGCCTGAGCGGCCAAAATGTCCTTCGCGTTGAGATACACCGGGGTATCGACCATCTTGCCGAGGTAGGAAACGGCGGCCTTGCCCTTGGCGAGGCCTTCTTCCTCAAACACCTTCACAACGCCGTTGGCCCATTCCACGTCGGCGGGATCGGGAGCGTAGAGGCGGTTGGAGGGTTCCACCTGGCTGGGATGGATGATCATGCGGCCTTCATAGCCCATCTGCTTGCCTTCCATCACGTTGCGTTCGAAGGCCGGGATGTCCTGATAGGCCACGAACGGGGCGTCGATGGCGACGATGCCGGCGGCGCGGGCGGCGATGGCCATCTTGGCGCGGCCCCACATTTGTTCGACGGCTTCGGAGGTCAGTTTCACGCGCATGTCGCGGCAGTAGTCAACGGCGCCGAAGATGGCGTTCACGTTGCGGGAGCTGGCCATGCAGCATTCATAGGCGTTCATGATGCCCTTGGCGGTTTCGAGCAGCATGGAGATCTTCACGGTCCCGACCGGGATACCGCGGCGGCGTTCCAGTTCTTCGAGCTTCCAGTCAAGACGCTTGACGTCATCCGGATGACCGGTCTTGGCGAGGGTCACGCCATCAAGGCCTTCCCATACGACGGCTTCGAGGTCGTCGTTGGTCATTTCGGTTTCCCAGTTGTTGATGCGGACGTACACCTGAGCGCCGCCGGAACCGGCGTATTTAAGCTTTTCGGCAACGAGCTTGCGGGCCGCTTCCTTTTCGGACGGGGGCACGGAGTCTTCGAGGTCGAGGGTAATGATGTCGGCGGGGATGCTGGGAGCTTTTTCAACCATCTTGGGGTTATTGCCGGGAACATACATGATAGAACGCATAACGGCCATGGGAATTCTCCTTTGAGGAAAAAAGTTGGTTGAAAAGATACCAATCGGACCGAAGCTATTTCTTCAATTTCTCGTGCAGGATGACCGGGATGTCGGTAGGCGTCATGGCGACGTACCCCCCGGCTTTCGTGATCGCGTCCATTTTGCTCTTGGCCGAACCGCGACCGCGCTCCACGATATTGGATGCATGGGAGAAGCGCTGGCCTTCGGGGGCCCATGCGCCGGAAACGTACACCACAAAAGGCTTGGTGAACTTTCCGGAGGCGATGACCTCGGCGCACTCCTCTTCCTGCGAACCACCTATTTCGGCATAAACCGCCACGCCTTCGGTTTCGGGATCTTCCTCGAACAGCGGAAGCAGATCCGCCATCGAGGTGCCGAGAACCGGTTCCGTGCCGGTATGGATGACCGTGCTCACGCCGAAGCCGCCTTCACGGAGTACCCACGGGATGGTTCCCGACTGGCCGCCGCTGCGCGAGAACACGCCGATGGACCCTCTTTTGAAGAAGGTATTGGCCCATTCCACATTGCCGCCGAGCCAGCCGACCACGGCTTCTCCCGGCGTGATGATCCCGATGGAGCCGGGCCCGAGCAGGCGGGTGCCCTTGGCCTTGCAGTAGGCGATCATCTCCATGATGTCGTGGATGGGGGTACCTTCCACGCAGGGGATCACGTTCTTGACGCCCGCATCCGCCGCCTCCATGACCGCAGTCTTGAGCACATGCCCGGGCACGAAGATGACGCTGAAGTCGATCTCGCCGTGTTCGCGGGCGATTTCCTTCACCGTATTGTAGACCGGGACGCCGTGAACGTCGGAGCCCTTCTTGCCGGGGCTGGTGCCGCCGACGACATGGGTCCCGTAGCTTTTCATGTATTTCGTGCGCACGGACCCTTCACGGCCCGTGATGCCCTGAACGACCACTTTCGTATTCTTGTTGATCAGTATGCCCATACCCCAATCCTTTTGGTCAAAGATGGTTGCCCGACCCGACGCGAGGCGTCAGGCCAATCCGCGCTTGGCCAGATATTCCGGCAGCCCGGCGACAGGGACATCAATGGTGATGGCCTTGTTGCCGTGGAAGGTACAGGCGAATTCACAGGCAAGGCATTCCGTGCCGAGACGGAGCACTTCTTCCGCCGTCAGATGCTCGACCGAGGGCACGCCGTCCTTCAATTCAAGGATGCCCCGCGCATATTTTTTACAGGCGGCGACGCACGCCTTGGTCTCGCAGGAGAGGCACTTGCTGACATCGATCGAGACAGTCGAGGATTTTTCTTTGATTTCCAAGGATCTACCCTGCCTTCTGAGACGTTTTCTCAGCGCTGTATTCCTTGCACAGAGCAAGCAGCCGTTCGCCGATGAACTTCGTGTCCGTGACGTGTTCCCGCCCGTAGATCTCGATGCGCCTGCCGATGCCGTCCGGGGTCATCATGTCGGCGAGGCCGGTACGCAGGATCTCGAGGGATTCGTCTTCACGGTTGCCGCACAGCAGCAGCACGCAGGGGAAGCCGGGCTTCTTGGGCAGCATCTCGCGCAGCACCTTGACCAGCGCGTGGGCGTGGTGCCACTGCTCCTGATTCGCCATCATGAAGCCGCCGAGCAGGTACCCTTCGATGTTGGGCTGGGAGAGGGTCGCCTTGGCGACGCGGTAAATCTTGGCAGCAACGGGGTTGCCGCTGGTGTCGGCGTAGTTGGCGGCCTTGAGGCCCACGGCGTTCAGCGCGTCGAGGCCCATCATGGCGGAGCCGCCGCCGATGGGATGATAGCCCACATAGCCGGGGCTTACTTCATCGTAGCCCATGTTCATGAGGAAGCCTGTGCCGCGGGCGTCGGTCTCTTCGATGCCCCAGCCGATGACGTCCAGATCCGTGGGCTGGCCGGGCAGGTCGCGGGCGATCTTGATCCCGAAATCGGGGTGACGGAACACGGCGCTGTTGTCGATCTCCATCTTGCAGTCGGCACAATAGAGGCTGCCGTCCCCGGTCATCACGAAGGGATTGATTTCAAGCGTCTGGCAGTCGTACTTCTTGTAGAGCTTGGACAGTTTGGTGAGGAAAGAGGCGAATTTGGAGAGGTCTGCCGGAGCAATCCCGGCCTGGGTGCAGACATCGATGGCGTCGTAGGACTGGAGGCCATACTGCGGATCGATGTTCAGCCTGAACAGCAAGCTTTCGTCAACGCTTTCAATGTCCATGCCGCCTTCCGTGCTGAACATCAGCATGGGGCAGCGGGCTTCGCGGGCGTTGTTGATGACGAATGAACAGTAATACTCTTTCTTGATGTCCAGTTTTTCTTCGATGAGGACTTTCTCGACCGGAAGCCCCTTTACGGTCTTGGCGAGGATTTCTTCAGCGAGGGCACGCGCTTCCTCGGGCGTATCGGCCAGCTTGACGATCCCGGCCTTGCCGCGTCCGCCAGCCTGTACCTGCCCCTTGACGGCTACGGGGCCGCCGATCCAGCGGGCGGCTTCCTCCGCTTCTTCAGGAGAAGATGCCACTCGCCCTTTGGGGACGGGCATCCCGCCTTTCGCGAGCCATTCCTTGCCCTGATATTCCAGAAATTTGGCCATGTGATGCCCCTTCTTCAGGAATTCATGTTCTCAATGCCACCATCAACTCAACATTCCTTTGTTCTTCAAACCAGAAAACCAATTCATAAAGCCAGTCCAACGTGACGCGATAAAGGAAACATCGGCTTTTTCCGCCTTGCGTTTTCCTCGTAAGGCTATTTTTAGTTTTATCTAAAAAGAAAGTCAAATAGATCTTTTTTATTTTTTTCATAAATAAAAATTGATTTTCCTTTCGAAAACGTAAATTGATTGATGAAACAGTCGATTGATGAATTGTATTTTTTCGCCTTGTGACATTTCGTGCATTAACAATAACTGTCTTTCTTTAAAAGAGATATGGATAAAAAGCATTTTTGCACAAATAACTATAAGTGTTCGAAGCATTTTCATGCATTATTCAGGATTATACCAAGTACATTTTCAATAGAAAAATATAAAAAAGATGGATTTTTTTATAATACTATAAACTATTTCCTTTTTTCATAAGCAATATTCCGTTTTGGAATAAGAAAAGTTTATTCAAACATGCATTCACCATTAAGAAAGAATCCGTCTTCCCTATATCGGCATAAGCGAGGCGGAATGCGGGTTCCGGGGCGGCGAGGCTCGCTGGCGCAAAGCAAAAAAGGTACGAGGAGGCTGCCGCAAGGTCTCCGCCGCCCCTCCTCCATCCGAGGGTAACACCGGGCGTTTGAACTTCATCGCCCTATCATGTATGAACAGAAACCGTTACGGAGCGGAGCCCGGATATGGAGAGACGCGCTACGACGCCAACCGCGCACGCCTCAAGCGTCAACCGAAAAAAACGAAACAGGCGAAAGGAAAGCTGTAATGGAACAGATTATATTGACTGGAGATCGGCCCACCGGAAGATTGCATGTCGGCCACTACGTCGGTTCGCTGAAGCGCCGGGTGGAGCTCCAGAACTCCGGCAAGTACGACAAGATTTTCATCATGATCGCGGACGCGCAGGCGCTGACCGACAACGCCGAGCATCCCGAAAAGGTGCGCCAGAACATCATCGAAGTCGCCCTCGACTACCTCGCCTGCGGCCTTGATCCGGTAAAATCCACGATGTTCATCCAGTCGCAGATCCCCGAACTCTGCGAACTCTCTTTCTACTATATGAACCTTGTGACCGTGGCCCGGCTCCAGCGCAACCCCACAGTGAAATCCGAAATCCAGATGCGCAACTTTGAAGCCAGCATCCCGGTCGGTTTCTTTACCTACCCGATCAGCCAGGCGTCCGACATCACGGCCTTCAAGGCAACGGCCGTGCCCGTGGGCGAGGATCAGGCCCCGATGCTGGAGCAGACCAAGGAAATCGTCCGCAAGTTCAATGCGGTTTACGGGGACACGCTGGTCGAGCCCGAGATGCTGCTCCCGGACAACAAGGCCTGCCTGCGCCTGCCCGGCATCGACGGCAAGGCCAAGATGAGCAAGTCGCTCGGCAACTGCATCTATCTGGGCGAGGACGCGGACGAGGTCAAAAAGAAGGTCATGTCCATGTTCACCGACCCGAACCACCTCCGAGTGGAAGACCCCGGTCAGGTCGAGAATAACCCCGTATTCATCTATCTGGACGCTTTCAGCCGCCCAGAACATTTCGAGCGCCACTTCCCGGACTATCAGAACATTGAAGAAATGAAGGCCCACTATACCCGTGGCGGCCTCGGCGACATGAAGGTCAAAAAGTTCCTGAACAACGTCCTTCAGGACGAACTGGAACCCATCCGCAATCGCCGCCGGGAACTCGAAAAGGATATTCCCGCCATCTATGACATCCTCAAGGAAGGCAGTATGCGGGCCCGCGAAGCCGCCGCCCGGACGCTGGATGACGTAAGACGGGCCATGAAAATCAACTATTTTGAAGATATGGATCTGATCAACGAACAGGCGAAAAAATACGCCCGCTCATGTGAATGAGCTCTCAAGTCGTGTGAAGACATTGTGGAAGGGAAGGAAAACGTTTCTGAAGAAAAGCGAGCCCTCCCTTCCACAAAGAAGAAAGGCCCCGGCATTCCCCTACTCAGGCAAGGGAACGGGGCCTTTTCGCTCATCAATGAAGCCGTGTTACCGTCCGGCTTCCCACCAGCGGAGGAGTTCACCGTCCGAGGCGACGGGCAGGGCGACGGGCTCACCGATCAGGGGCAGGAGAAGCCGATACGGCTTGCCTCGGCTCGCCGCCACAATCCGTTTGAACGGATCATCCCACGTATGGTAGGCAATGGCGAACTTCCCCACGTGGCCCGGGAGCAGCGCGCGGGCGCGCAAATCTTCCGCGGCCTGCGCCGTGTCTTCCGGCATCATATGGACGTACCGCCAGTTCTCGTCGTATTGCCCGCAGTCGAGCATAGCGAGATCAAACCCGCCGAAGCGTGCGCCGATTTCCGCGAAATGCTTGCCGTATCCGCTGTCTCCGCTGAAAAAAATCCTGCGTTCAGGGGTAACAAGGGCAAAGCCCGCCCAAAGGGTCTTGTTCCGGGTCAGTGAGCGGCCCGAAAAATGGCGGGCGGGCAGGATGTGGATGGCGAAGCCGTCTTTCCCCTCAAGGACGGAATACCAGCCTCCCTCGAAAACCGTTTCCTTGCCGTAGCCCCAAGCCTCAAAATGGGCCCCGACGCCGAGGGGGCAGACGACCTGCCCCACCTTGGACCGAAGCGCCGTTGCCGTGGCATAATCCAGATGATCCCAGTGGTCGTGAGAAATGAGCAGATAATCAATGTCCGGCATGTCCTCGGCGGTGTAAAGGTTCGTCCCCTCGAACGCCCTGTTGGCGAAAAAGACCGGCGAAGCATAGGTACTGAACACGGGATCTATCAAAAGGCGTCTGCCGCCGAGCTGTACGAAGTAGGAAGAATGGCCGAGCCAGACGACGGTATCCGTATTCCTGTCGAGCGCCCGCAGGTCGGTTTTCGCTGAAGGCATGGGACGAGCCGGCTTCTGCCCTTCCGTTGACGAAAAAACGTATTTCATCAACGCGCCCACAATGCCGCCGTTCCCCTTTATGGGCGGCAGCGGCTCCGTATTGCGAAAGGCGCCGTCTTCATAGTGAGGCGACTGCGATATAGCGTCAAGACGGGCACCTTCAGGCAACTTGCCGAATGAAGCCTGCGACATGAAAGCATACCCTCCCCCGATAAGAATGCAGAGTAAAAGGACCAGACCGAACGCCACGCGCATACCCCTTTTCATGGAATCTCCAGACGTTCTCTCTTTTCAGACGCGGACGGGATACGGCGGCGGCCCCGGCTATTCCTCGGAACCGCCCTACCGTCCCCGCCGATGCCCTTCGCGCGCATCGGCGGAGATCCCGAACACCTTATACGGTGATCAGCTCGTATTGATTGTTCCCCATGCCTTGAAGCTTCATGTACTCAAGCTGGCGCAGGCCACTGCGGGACTCAATGCGTTCCACGAGGTCGCGCCGCTGCGCTTCGGGCAACGCATAAACCATATCCACTGAAGCCTGATCGACGGCCAGAATATCCGTCGAGGCAATGATCCCTAAATCCGGCGTGGTGGGTGCCGCCGCGCCGAGCCCGGCACAGTCGCAATCCACGGACATGTTCCGGAGCACGTTGATATAGGTAATATGTTGCCCAAAATGATTGGTAACGGCTTTGCCGCCTTCTACCATCCGCTCCATGAACAGCGGGCCTCCCGGCCAGCTCCCGTCGCCCGGAAGCTGATGGATCTGCTGCTTGCCCAGCTTCCCTGAGGCGCAGCCGATGGAAATGTTTTTGAGCGATCCGCCGAAACCGCCCACAGTATGGCCTTTGAAGTGGGTCAGCACCAGCATGGCGTCATAATTCAGGATATGTTTGCCGACGGACAGCTCCGTAAGCCATTTCCCGCCGGGAATGGGAAGGCTTACGTCTCCGTCCTCATCCATGATGTCGACGGGGCAGAAGGTCCAGCCGTTGGTCCTCAGGGTTTCACGATGTCCTTCCGTGGTCTGCCTCGGACTGGGATACAAAACATTGCATTCCACAATGCTGCTGTTCGGAATGTTCGCCTGGAACCCCCTGACCATTTCGTGGGGTAAAATATTCGGACCATGCGGTTCGCCCGTATGCAGCTTGATGGCGATCTTGCCGCTCATGCCCTGATTGACGCGGGCATAGACCTTCATCAATCCTTCGAGGCTGATGTCCTTCGTAAAAAAGACCTTGGCCTTTTTCTGCGGCGCGGCCATAGCAGTATCGACTCTGGGGAAGCCACCCAAAGCGAAGGCCCCTGCAGTGAGCGCTCCGCCTTTCAGAAAACTCCGGCGGGAAAACTGTTCAGCCATATTGTGAACTCCTTGATTGCCTCTCCGCAATGATGCTTGCAACCTTTTTATTCATTCTTCTTTCAAAGAACTCTTGACACCTGCAGCAGGATGACGGGAAACGTATGGACGCTGTACGTTTCCAAAAACGAGATTCCAACGTGCGGCACACATAAGGCATTGCCCCACACACAACCCGGCCTTTCAATGCAACGGCCCTAGTTTCCCATGTACTGCTCTTCCGTTACTTTTTCCAGCCACTCGACGTTGTTCCCATCCTCTTCTTCAGCCACGGAAATATGGGTCATGGCAACGCCGGGCGCGGCTCCGTGCCAGTGTTTGACATATGGAGGGAACCAGACCGTATCGCCGGGGCGGACCTCCTGAATCGGCCCACCCTGCACCTGAACCCTGCCGACCCCAGCCGTAATGATCAGAGCCTGCCCCAGAGGATGGGTATGCCACACCGTACGGGCTCCCGGCTCGAAGGTGACGTAAGCGCTTGAGGCGCGTGCCGGCGTATGGACCGGGAACAGGGGATCGATGCGGACCGTGCCGGTAAACCACGTATCTGGCCCCTTGATGGAAGGCTGCGAACCGTTGCGCAGGATGACCGGTTCGCTCACAGCGGTGGAAAGCGTATCTTTTTCCATATGACGGACTCCTTTGCCGACAATTTTCTCTGTAAGAAACATATCCGGTCCCTATGCCGAAGAACAGATACGATCCTCTTTTATTCTTGCCTTATTCTCTCAGTGGAGCTTGTCAGGGGAAAACGACGTCTGAGCCTTACGGAACCCGCCTCAGCTTCGAAACGCACCGGACTGGCGAGCCCCTCAATCGTCCCAGGCTCTTCAAAACAGGAAGTTCAACACATAGCGAAAGCACAAAGGATACCGCTGAAAAAAGGGCGAAAAAAAGCGCCGAACTTCTCTCATCAAGAATTCCGGCGCATTGAAAAAACTCGCATGTGAAAGCTGGAAACAGCCCTATCTCATTCACTCATCGCATACCTGAAAGACCTCAAATTGAGGGCCGACAATAGCGAGAACGATTCGAACGTACATAAAAAACATGACCACTCTTCTGAACGCCCGCACATCACTGACAGCAAGTTTATTGTCCGGCATCGGTTCCTCCATGAGCTTTTGCCCACGTACAGAGCCTCAAAAGACAATGACGAAAAAACAAAACGGACCGACAGATTGCTCTGCCAGCCCGTTTACTTTCTTATGGTGCCGAAGGGGAGACTCGAACTCCCATGAAGGAACCTTCACTAGACCCTGAACCTAGCGTGTCTACCAATTCCACCACTTCGGCGCGAAGAAATTTCTAGCGAAAAGCCCCTTCCTTGGCAAGCTCTTTTTTCGTTTTCGGGCAATTTTTTTTCTCCGGGCAATACGACAACGCTAACACAGCGTTATTCCGCGTTTTCATCAAAACCAGCATGGTGAACCGCTTCTGTCGTTCCGCACCTCCCCTCGCTGCGCCATTCTCCGTATCGGCTTTCCATACGGCCCGAACAGGCTTCAACGGACTTCCGCTGTTGCGGAACAGATCTGGCGGCAACCGCTTTGTAAAAATATTTTTACCGAAAAAACGGTAGGTTATTCCGTTCGAATAGGGTATGAGGCATGTTTCGTGCCGCGCCGGGGAATGTCCCCTCCGCCGCTTCCGTCATTCGGGAACGGCTCCGCGCGGCGACCGGCGAACCTCAACTCGTTTGCAATGATTCAGGTGTCTGCCCATGCGACGGATTTTATGGTGCATCATCTCCCTGTGCCTTATCCTTCTCAGCCTCGCGCTGCTTCTCCGGTTCCGTGATGATGCCGAACCCCTTCCCGCTCCGCTCGAAAACGTGGTTTCCCACGTGGAAAGACTGTTGTCCTTGTCTCCCGAACATGCCGTGGACGGATTCAAACAGGATGAAGGGGAAGAGGTGCAAAAAGAGGAGGGCGAAGAGGAAGACGCCAAGGAAGCCGACGTCTATGAGGCCAATCCGCGCTATACCATCGAACAGGACCCCGAACAGGGAGAAGTCCTCCGCAGCGAGATCCAGAAAGGCGATACGGCGGGCAAAATCCTTGGGGACTGGATGGACGCAAACGAGCTTGCCGAGCTGCTCGCGGCGGCCAAGCCGGTATATGCCCTGACCAAGGTCCGTTTCGGCCAGCCCTTCGCCGTTGTCCGAGATCCGCAGACCAAGGCGTTCCGGTGTTTCAAGTACGAAATCAATCAGGAAAAATACCTCATCGTCGAGAAGAAGGACGACCGTTTCGTCGCCCGGCTTGAAGAGATCGACTACCAGACCTCGCTGGCGGTCATCAAAGGCGAGATCAAGAGCACGCTTTCCGGAGCCGTAACCGAACAAGGCGAAAATGTGGCGCTGGCCATTGCCCTTGCGAACGTCTTCGCTTCCGAAATCAATTTCATCAGCGACCTACGGGAAGGCGACGCCTTCGAGGTGCTGGTGGAAAAGCGTTTCCGCCATGATGCGTTTGAGGGGTATGGACGCGTGCTCGGTGCGAAGTTCACCAATCAAAGCAAGCAACATACGGCCTATCTGTTCCACAACGAACGCGGCCGGGAAACATACTACAATGCGGAAGGCGACAACCTCCACCGGGAACTGCTCAAGGCTCCGCTCTCGTTCCTGCGCGTGACCTCGCGCTACAGCATGGCGCGCCGGCATCCGGTCTTTGGCAACACCCGGCCCCATCAGGGCATCGATTACGGCGCCCCCACCGGAACCCCCATTATGGCCGTGGGCGACGGGATCATTACCAATATCGGGCGGGCCGGAGGCTACGGCAAACAAGTCATTATCCGCCACGACAACGGGCTGGAGTCGCTCTACGGGCATATGTCCCGTTTTGCCAAAAACATGAAGAACGGCAAACGCGTCCGGCAGGGGCAAACCATCGGCTACGTGGGTGCGACCGGCACGGCGACCGGCCCCCATCTCGATTTCCGTATCCGGAGGCAAGGGCAGTTCGTCAATCCGGACAAGCTGATCATCCCCCGCGATCAGGCGCTGGAAAAACAACGCATGGCGGACTACAAACTGGTCGTCCATGCCGTGGACGCCTATCTGACGGGCAAGGATACGGCCAACTACGATCCCGATACATGGTTCAAGGATGAAGACTAACCGGCCTCTCGCATGGCGGTACCGTCTGACAGCGAAGAGGCCACCCCCGTGCTGGCTATTCGCGGTTCCACCCGTGGGGCGCTGAACGTATTCCCGTTTCTCCGCTCGACCGTTCCAATCCGCGAAAAAACCATCTTCCCACTAGACCGCTCACAAAAAACGCCTTGCCGAAAAACCATCGGCAAGGCGTTTTTTATGGGTGCGTCTCACAGGCTGCTATGAAAGCACCATCTTCTTTTCTCCAGCCTGATATACGGCGGAGAGTTCCGCATACAGGTTCTTGATGCGCTCGAAACGGGCCGCCGCTTCCGGCGTATCGCACAGGCCCATGATGGGGCGGCTTGTGTAATAGCTGGAATCCTCCGCCGGGCTGGTGCAATGGAACAGTTCCCGGATCATCTTCTGATCGTGGGGGATATGAAAGTCCTTGCTCGTATTCTCGTAGCCAAACAGATAAAACAGTTCGGGGAAGCCGCTCCACGCGATGGCCGACGCGCACATGCAGCAAGGCTGATGCGTGGCGACGAAGATGCAGTCCTTGGGGTCGGGATGGCCCTGCAACTCCCAGAATTGCTTGATGGCGTAGACTTCGCCATGCCAGAGCGGGGAAAACGCCTCCATATTGGTTTCGGCGAGGACGAGAGACAGATCGTCCTTCCGCAGCACCGCCGCGCCGAAGACCTTGCAGCCGATGGCGACGCGCTTGCGGGTCAACGGGGCGACGTCGTATTCGATGACGTCCATCAGACGGTTAAACAGCTTTTCCTGCATCGTGTTGCTCCTGTATCCCTGCGGATGGCGCGGGATCATGTTGTTCCGTATTGCCGTTCTCTTCCCTAGCAGATCCGCGCCGCCGGGAAAAGGCCGGACCATGCCCGGCCGGAACCGGAGTCATTTCAGCAGTTCTCCCACAAAAGCTCTGCCTATCCACAGGCAGATCATACGGAGTGCGTTTTGTCCAACCCTTTTTGCTCTCTCCCTTCCGTCTTCCTTGATGCGGCGGCATTCTCGCGGAACGGGGCACACTGGATATTTTCCGTAATCCGGTGTAAAGATCGGTTCCGACGAATCTGCACAACCATCTTTTTTCCATTGAGAATACGCCGGAACGATCACTCTTAACCCAACGGAACTTCACATGATGCGCCGCCTGATAGTCCTCCTTTCCCTGCTCGTCCTTGCCGCCGTCCAGCCCGCACACAGCGCCCAGCTCAAGCTTGGCGTCCTCCCCGCCGCCGACACCATCGTCCTGCACGTCGCGGCAGACGAAGGCCTGTTCGCCAAACAGGGGCTGGAAGTGGAGCTTGTCCCCTTCCAAAGCGCGCTGGAGCTCGGTGCCGCCATGCGGGCGGGGGCGCTGAGCGGGCATTTCGGGGATATCATCAACGTCCTCATGCAGAATGAAAGCGGCTCGCCGCAAGCTATTGTGGCGACGACTTCGCACTCCTCCCCGGACAACCGCTGTTTCGGACTCGTCGTCTCCCCCAAGTCCAAAGCGCAAACGCTGGCCGACCTCAAAGGGAAGGACATTGCGGTTTCCAGCGCCACCATCATTGATTTTCTGCTCGCGCAGCTCCTCCAGCAGGAAGGGGCCGCTCCCGATTTCCTGAACCGGCAGGATATCCGCCAGATCCCGGTACGCCTCCAGATGCTCCTGAGCGGGCAGATCGAATCCGCCCTGCTCCCCGAGCCGCTGGTGTCCCTTGTGGAGGCAAAAGGAGCGCGCACCATCCTGAACGACTGCAAGCTGAATACGCCGCTGGCGGTCATCGCCCTGAAGCGCGACGTGCTCGACGCCCCCGACGGCGCACAGACCGTGGCGAAATTCCGCGAGGCCCTCAGGGAAGCGGCGAAGCGCATCAACGGAACCCCCGATGCCTACCGCCCGATCATGGAGGCCAAGGGCCTGCTGCCCAAGGGCGCTTCCGCCAACTACACGATGGTGCGTTTCGACATGACGCACACGCCGACCGGCCTGCCTTCCGAGGCGGACATCAAGACCTTCGCGGACTGGATGAAGGCCAGCCGTATCCTCAAGAAAGACCCCGCCTATGGGGATGTGGTCTTTCAGTGAGCCGCGCGTCCGATGCGGGCATCGCCGTCCGTGATCTGAGCAAGGGCTACGGCGAAGGCCCAGTTCTGGACGGCCTTTCCTTTGATCTGCCCTCCGGGGAAACCCTTTCCGTCATCGGCCCTTCGGGATGCGGCAAAAGCACTCTGCTCTACCTCCTCGCGGGGCTGGACAAGCCGGACCGGGGCACGGTAAGTACCGGGGAAGTCAGCAGGCGCGACAAGGGAAGGATTTCGTTCATCCTGCAGGATTATGGGCTCTTTCCGTGGAAGACGGTGCAGGAGAACTTGTCCCTGCCGCTCGAACTTCAGGGAGTCGCACCGTCCACGCGCCGGAAAGCCGTCGCGGACATGCTGGACGAACTGGGGCTGGGCGGCTTGGGGATGCGCTATCCCGTGCAGCTCTCGGGAGGCCAGCGGCAGCGCGTCGCCATAGGCCGGGCCCTGATTACGGACCCGGACATCCTGCTTATGGACGAGCCTTTTTCTTCCCTCGACGCCCTGACCCGCGAACACCTCCAGACGACCGTGCTGTCGCTGTGGCAACGCCGCCGTCCTACCTGCGTCCTTGTGACGCACAATGTTCCTGAAGCCGTGTTTCTTGGCAAGCACGTCATGGTGATGAACGGCCATCCCGCCCGTAACGTCATGTGGCTGGAAAATCCCTGTTTCGGTGACGCGGACCCCCGCGGCGAGGAGCGGTATTTCTCACTGACGAAAAAGGTGTACGCCGCCTTGTCGGAAACGAAGGATTTTTCATGTCCACACTGATCATCCTCTTGCTATGCGGCGCTGCGGGCGGTTTCATCTTCGAATGGTTCGGCCTCCCCGGCGGGGCCATGACCGGAGCCATCATAGCCGTCATTCTTCTCAAGAGCTTTTCCTCGCTTCCTCAGGCGGCCTTTCCCCGGCCCTTCCAATTCTGCATCTATGCGGGCCTTGGCGTGCTGGTCGGCAACATGTACCGGCCGGAAATGCTGCTGGCGGTCCGGGACACGTGGCCCGTACTGGTGATCAGCACCTTGCTGGTGCTCGTCGCGGGGATGCTCATCGCCATTTTCGTCGTCAAATTCGGCAACCTCGACGTCACCAGCGCCTATCTCGCCACCAGCCCCGGCGGCCTGAACGTGGTGGTCGGCCTCGCCGCCGATATGGGGCCCAATGCCCCCATCGTGCTCGCCTATCAGATGGTCCGGCTTTACACCATCATCCTTACGGTTCCCCTCGCCGCCCGGATTTTGCACAAATTCCTGAGCTGAGACGGGAGGAAAAAACGGAAACGGAAGGGGCGCTTTGAAGGGCCTCTTCTGAAATCTCCGGAGCGCTTCCCGCGAGGATTCCGATGCAGGAAAACCACAGGGAATCGTACATACCTTATGTAAGCGTGCAGGGGACGTCCGTTTTCCAGCCGTTTTCCAGCCGTTTGGATGAGGGCATACGGAAACGTGTTCTCCCCCATCACAGGCCTCCGAAGCCTCTTGCAACAATTATCTATTGATTAGGAAAAAAACATGCGTGCCCTCTTCCGTTACCTGCTGGCGCTGGCGGCCTTGTTGGCGATCTGGCAGATCGGATCGCTGGCGCTCGGCGAATTTCTGCTGCCGCGTCCTCTGGACGTGCTGGCTTATTTCGGGGAAGCGCTCACCACAGGCGTATTCTGGCAACATGCCTGGGCCAGTGCCTGGCGGGTGCTCTCCGCCATGAGCCTCGCGTGGCTGGTGGCTTTCCCGCTCGGGCTCATTCTGGGCCATGTCCGTTCCGTGGACAATACGTTGTCCCCGATGGTCTTTTTGACCTATCCCCTGCCCAAAATCGTGCTGCTTCCCCTGTTCCTGACCTTGTTCGGGCTCGGGGATCTGCCCCGCGTCCTGCTCATTGCCCTGACCACGGGCTACCAGATCCTCGTCGTCACGCGGGCCAGCGCACAGGGGCTCGACAAAAAATATCTCGATTCCTTCCGCTCCCTCGGCGGGACGCCGCTGCAGATGCTGCGGCATGTGCTCATCCCCGCCGCCTTGCCCGACGCCATGACCGCGCTCAAGGTCGCCAGCGGCACGGCTGTGGCGGTGCTGTTCATGGCTGAGTCCTTCGCCACGCGGCGCGGCCTTGGCTTTCTGATCATGGATGCGTGGGGACGGGGGGATCAGCTTGAGATGTTTACGGGCATCCTCGCCATGAGCCTGCTGGGGGTGGCCCTCTACGAATTGTGCAATGTGCTCGAAACGCGCAGTTGCCGCTGGCGGAACTTCCACATGGCTGGGAAACGCTGATGATGCCCGCGGAAATGCTCTGCGTGGCGGCTGGCGGGGCACTTGGCGCGCTGTGCCGCCACGGTGTTTCGCTCTGGTGCGCCGACCGCTTCGGCAAAGCCTTCCCCTGCGGGACGCTGCTCGTCAATGTCTCCGGTTCGCTGCTCATGGGCCTGCTGGCCGGATGCTGGCAACGCTGGGGAACATCTTCCGTTTTCGCGCTGTTCGCGGGCGCTGGATTTCTCGGCGCGCTGACCACCTTCTCCACCTTCTCAATGGATACCCTCGCCGCTTTCCATGCCGGGCATCCCGCCAAGGCAGTGCTCAACATCGGGCTGAATACAACGTTATGCCTCACCGCCACGGCTGCGGCCTATTTTCTCATTGTCCCTTCTACGTAATAACATTCTCTGCCTGTCCCCTCGTGTCCCTGCATTGCATAACTCTCTATCTTAAAAGGCCTTGAATGTTTATACGGTTTGCTGCTATATGCGCCAGTGGTTAGCTCAACAGTTAGCATTTGGGCATATCGGTTAGCAGGAGGTAAGCGAAAATGGCTGCCCGTGAAAAAACCAGATACACTGGCGTGTACGTTCGCACAAGCACATCCCGACGCTATCAGGGCAAGCCTGATGTATGCTTTGACATCGCTTATAAAGTTGATGGAAAGCTGATATGGGAAAAAATAGGCTGGCGAAGTGAAGGCTACACGGCTGTATTGGCAAGCGAAATCAGAGGAGATCGGATACGCAGCAAGCGACATCCTGATATATTCCCTGCCTCTAAAACCCTGAATATGACATATGGGCAAGCATGGAACATATTCAAAGAAAGACATCTCCCAAACCTCAAAAATCAAGCCACATATCTTGGCCATCATTCCCGCTACATCGGCCCTTTTTTTGACGATACGCCCCTGAGCCAAATCACTCTTCTCTATCTTGAAAACTTCAAAGCCTCCTTGTTGCGTCCCCAAAGAAAATCTTTGGAAGGAAATTATCCCGACAAAATTCTTGCCCCGGCCAGTATCAACCATATCCTTCTCACAGTGACGAACGTACTCGGCAAGATGGTCGAATGGGGGTTCTCCACTGGTCCTGTACCCAAGATCAAACTTCTTCGGGTCGAAAACGCACGGCAACGCTTCCTCACTCCCAAAGAGGTCGAAAGGCTGTTCGATCTGCTCCAGATATTGTCTTGCCGGGTCTATCGTGTAGCCGTGATTTCCATGCATACGGGGATGCGTGCAGGGGAAATTTTGAAGCTCCGCCGACAAGACTTGGACTTCGACAACAAGCTCATTTATGTCGATGGCAAAACAGGAAAACGCACAGCCTACATGGACAATACCGTAGTCAGGCTTCTTGAGCGTATCCTTCCCTCCTCCCAAGAATCTCTTCTGTTTTATTCTCGGGACGGAAAGCCGATAGACAGCAATTGGATACGACCGACCTTTAACAAAGCTGTCGGTATTCTCGGCCTTAACTCTGGCGTCACTGACAGGCGGTTCAAAGTGGTTTTTCACACTCTGCGGCACACGTTCTGCTCGTGGCTGGCAAGCCAAAATGTTCCTTTGTACACCATAGGTACCCTTGTGGGGCACCAAAGTACTCGCTCGACGCAACGCTACGCCAAATTGAGCCCCGACGCCAAATGGGAGGCACTTAGCCTTATTGAAAAAACGGTCAACGCCCACAAGTTTTAACCTTCCTTTGGGCCATATACACATCTATGTCCGTGCGAGAATACAACACCTTATTCCCATCTTTGATGTAACTTGGCCCAGTTCCAAGCGAACGTCTAGTTCTAAGCGTTTTCACAGGTGTACCAGAATAAATCGCTGCCGCCTTCTCATTCAGATACTCTTGATGCGGGATTGCAGCCAGTTCAACAAGAGGAGCAATTTCCTCCTTGATTGCCTTAACAATTGTCCCCTCTACGCCGGGTGGTATGCCTTCGCCGCTCGGCTTGCACACAGCGCGAAGGGCTTCAATAAGCTGTTGTTCATGAGACTGCGACATACTCACTCCTCCATGCGTCCGATGAGCGCCGGGACGCGCACGGCTGTCTTGATGATGTCCTCGGCGGTGCGCCCGTCCTCGAACTTCTCGCCGGGGCTGATGCCCTGGATGCGGGGCTTCGAGAGCCCGAACCCCATCATGACCCGGCGCACGTCCGCCCTGCCCCGCCCGACGACGAGAAACCGCTCGTTGACGAGGTAAAGCGACGGCTTGCGGCCTTCGGGCTTCGGGCCGATGACGGCATCGCTCAGGCGCACGATGCCCTCGATGGCGTCTTCCTCATAGTCGGCTTCACCTTCGGGGATGATCTCGCCATAGAGCGCTTCCACGCACTCCTCCAGATCGCGCATCCCTTCCAGCAGCTCCGGCCGCACGGCGCGGGCCACGGCCTCGCCCCTCGCGTCGCAGATCACCGAGCGGATCACGTCCCCGACATGGCCGAGGTGGGCGGGACGGCCCGGAGGCCATATCCCCGCCACCTCGTCCGTCAGCGCGGCGTGCAGCGCGCGCCGGACATGATCGGCGCACGGGAAGCCGCCGTGCAGCATCGCGTACAGCTCCCCCGTCGTGTCCTGAACGGCTCTCGCAGCTCCATACAGCCCGGAATCCTCCGGCTCGGTATTGATGATCGGATGGGCCAGAAACCACCCCAACGACGCGGCTCCGCCGACAAGCCTCCATGCCTCCCGCACCTCGGCGGGCGGCGTGTTGTACAAGCGGCACACAGCCGTCCTCGTGCAGCGTTCGGCCATGCCCGCGTGCCGATAGCCCCTCTTGCAGATGGGGCAGCAGTACGCCCCTGCGGGCTTCTTTTCCTTGCGAAACAGCTTCATCTCAACAATCCGGGTTTGCGTAGTACATGGGCATGGACGCCCTTTCGGTCTGGACGGGCCTTGCCCCTCGCGGAGCCTTCGGGCACCGCCCGCCGCGGAAACAGCTTTCCCGCGTCCCGCAATGGCGGGCCAGCATCCGGCAACACATCCTCGCGCAGTCCACCAGTTCGGAGGCATGGGACTCAAGCCATGCCTCCGAGGATTCGGACGGCGAGACGGAGGGGCTATCCTTCCTGTCCCGACTCATGGCGGCATTCCCTCGCCATCCGGCGAAGGCGGCGCTTGCGGGCCACCTCCTGCCGGATGAACAGGCCGACGAAGCCGACGCCCATGACCGTCCCGGCAAGCCAGTGGCGGTACTCAATGAGCAGGTCGATCATTCCCCTTTCCCCTCCTTGCCCTCAGCGAGAGCCCGGATTTCCTCAGCGATACATTCCGTCGCGCTCATCAGCCCCGCCCGGATGCGCTGCTCCAGCTCCGGCCCTGCCAGACGAGCCAGCAGCAGCGTGGGCGCGCTCGGAGGCAACGAGGCCGGAACCAAGAATTTGGAACCTCCGCCCGTCAGAATCCACGTAGGGTTCACGCCTTCGCGGGTCAAAAGGGTCAGCAGCCATGCTGCGGGGACGGTCATACGCCGCTTGGCGTCGGAGATGGAACTCTGGCGGATGCCGAGATACGCGGAAAGCTCCGTCTGCGTCTTCATGCCACAGACCTCGCAGATGCGGGCGTAGGCCGCGTCGAACTCATGCCGCTCCATCGTGGCCTCCTTCCGCCAAACGGCGTTCGATTTCGTCAAGGAACTCCCCGGCGCGAAGGACACGCTTGAGAGAACCAAAGGTCGGCAGCACCGTGAGGCGGCAGCCGTGCAGCCGATACTTGAACTGCTCCAAGTACGTCTCTGCCTCCTCATAGGAGAAAAAGACGTATTCGATCCGGCTGGTGAGCCGCTTCTCGCCGTCATCGCCTTCCTCTTCGATCCGACGCTCGATAGCGAACAGCGGGTCTTCCGCCAAGGTTATCTCAGTGGCCTCCACACGTTCAGGCCCCTTGCGGCGTTCACGGAGCATCACGAGCAACGACTCGTCCACGGGGAGGGCCGCACCACGCTCCAGCTTGGCGTATTCGTTCCAGTCCAGCGGCATCATTGCACGCCCCCGTCCTGCTTGAGGACGTCCATTCTCTCGAGCAAGTTTTGTATCCCCTTGCTAAAAGAATAAAGCATATCACCCTGATTAAGCTTACCCTTTCCGATGAGGCATGAGAGATCACCCTCATCCGTGAAGCCGATCAGAATGGCCGCAAAACCATTCATGTTTTCCAGATTGGCAAACTTCTGCAACGCTTCGTCGATGTGTTCGATATCCAACTGGTTGATGACACTCATGCTTCCTGCTCCCCTTCGGTTCCGGTGACTTCAACGAAAATGGCCTTTTTCTGGCGGATGAACGATTCGGGGATGTAGTCCTCATGACGGGCGGCGCAGGTCGGGCACGTCCAAGTGAGCTTGATCACCCTCTGTCCCTCCTCAACCCACTGGCTCGTCTCAAGATGGCCGATGTATCGGGCTTCGTTTTTTGGCAAAAACCGTTCGATGGTTACGAGATCCCCTTCCCTGAGCAGCGATGGCTGATCATCCTTTCCCCAACGGCAGTGCCTTATCGGACAGGCTTCCTTCATCAAAAGGGTCCTGCCGGGCCAGTCCTTTTTGTACTTCGGGATGGCGAGTTCGCGGATTTTCCGGCTCATATGTCCTCCAACTCGTCTTCCCGGACGACGATTTCGAGGCCGGAAGTAAGTTCCACGCAATACCCGTCGCCTTCGTAGCCGATGATCGTCACCCACGAGTAACCGCGATAGGGAGTCACGAGGCGGGCGCTGTCTCCGATAACGTACCTCATGCCGCAGCCCTCCCCATGAGATCCTTCATGCGTCCCCCATGCGGGAAAAGAGCCCTGAGCAGCGACAGCAGCGCCGCAAGCTCACCCTTCGTCGCGCAGCGCAGGACGATACCGTTGCCGCGATTGACAAGCCTTGCCTTGCCCGTGTAAATTTCATTTCTGTCCATTTGAGTAGCCCTCACTGGATGTTTGCCCTCGGCGTTGTTCCCGCAACTCCGGGGGCGTTCTTTTACGCCCTGCCCCGATCCCGGGCCTCCGCCTCGTCGATCTGGAGCAGCAGGGCCAAAATGTCGCCCACGGCCCTGTAGCCGAGCCGGGCGAGTTCCCTTCTTTCCTCGCTGGTGATGATGTTGTCCTCCAGCGCCTTCGCCGTGCCGACCATCATGTCCCCGAACGACTTCACCGAGGCCATGCACTGGCCATGCACCGGATGCGCTGCGTCCGACACCGGGAGGAAGTCGACGTACACCCCGCCGAGGGCGCGGGCCATCTCGTGCAGCGGCTCCGTGGAGCCCGCCAGCCGCATGAGCGGTATCAGCAGGTTCACGTCGAACTTGTGCGTGTCCCGCAGGGGCGAAAGCTCGGACATCAGCGTGTTGTAGGAACGCCCGAGCCGATAGGCTATCTGTTCCGAAGACAGTCCCGACGGAGCGTGCTTGACAAGCCGCTGGCAGACTGTCCCGATATTCGGAGAACTTTCCATGAATTCCTCCTTTAAAGGACTTCATACTTTCCCTGATTGTTCAGGTACTTTATGTAGGTGCATCCGTAGGCCTCGCCAAGATTATCCAACGGTGCGAAAGAAATAGAAGTCGATACTCCCCTGAAATAAACACGCCTGTCGTCATCAAACAGCAGGAAAGAATGACGGGCCTTCTGCGCACGCGTTTCATCCCAATCCCAAGACATAAGCCCTACCAAGTCTCGCCGTTCCTTATCCGTTGAGATAAAATCATCTGTGATCTTCCACATCGTATCTCCTGCAAAAACAAGCTGATATTGTGCGTGATTCCGGTGGGATGCCGGGTTAAACTCTTTGTGACCGAACGCGGCAGTATTCTTTTGCCCCTTTGAGAAGGCGTTTAAGAAGCCGTAACCGCTTTTTCCCGCCAATAAAGGAAGGGCCTCCCGACTGAGGCCACGCGATAAGGAAGGGCCTCCCGACTGAGGCCACGCGATTTGGATATCTACCAAACGCATGGACACACAGTTCCGCTCAGGCATGGCTTGCCTCCTGATGGTCCGCCACGAGGCCGGGGAATCGAGGTTCCTTCGGACGCGGGCCACGGGGAATATCAAGCGGAATAGGAAGAAGTTCTTCGGGAAATCCAAGCGCACGGAGCTGATTATAACGCTCCACAGGGATAGTCTCCCTCGCAATGAGCATACGCGGCCCAGTATCACTCTTCATGCCCAGTTGTGTTGCCAGCGCAGGAAACGTGATGTTGTGTTCCTGCATCCATTCCCGGCAGCGTACAGCTCTTGGTACAGTCATTGTCGTTGCCCCCTTAATTTTGTTTTGGTATTGGTTGCTGTAGTTTGTTGCTGTAGTTTGTTGCTGATATAAATATTTTATAAACTAAATTTATTTAATTTGCAAACTAAAAATATTCACATGGCAAAAGATTTTTCACATCTATATAAAATAATTTATGATTATTTTTTGAAGCACCCAGATTCATCTACTCTTGGTACTTCACGAAGAGCTTTTGCCAAATGGCTAGATGTTTCGACAGGCAAAGCACAAGCATGGGAAGATAAAGGACAATGGCCTAGTGCCGAAGACTTGGAAACACTCCATAAAAAAATGGGGTTTTCATACCGATGGCTCGTTACGGGGGAAGGAGAGCCTTTTGATGAAACGGAATCATCTCCCCCAAGTCCGCCTGTGCGCAAACCTGCACCAATCGTAGACACTCGCATGGATGAGCTAGAACGCGAAAAAACGGAGCTAACCCAAAAGCTCCTTACACTCCACGAAGAACTGGCAAACAGCCAAAAGCAGGTGATCTCGCTACAACAGGAAAACAAACGCTTGGCCGAGTCCGTGAGCGCCGTGGTGACGCCCACCGAGACTCGCCGGGACAATCCTCAACATGCCACCTCGGACAAACCTGCGAGTGGTGCTACCGAATGTGGCATGTAGGACCATATCAATAGGGGGGAAAGATGATTCGAGTGGTAGCGTTGCTGATGGCGCTGTATGTCAGCGTCCCGGCATTTGCGGCGGAAAAGGACACGGAGTTTAATCTGTCTGATCGCCAAATCATTGCCTCATACAATGATTCACAATTACCAAGCATTGATCCTTTAACATTTCGGCAAGGGAACACCGACGGAACCATTTTCAGGCAATATAACCTGCCGCCTATGTTTACTCTTACTTTTTGGTACAATTCCGAAGGTGGAAATCCAACCTATGTTGTCCTTCATGGCAAAAAAGGGCGTCCTACTGATGAAGATATAGACCTCTCGCTGAAACAACTATACAGAATTACCGCAATCCTCAATCAGTGCAGACCTGATGAAGTCGATCAATACTTGAAAGGAGTAGAAAAGAAAACTCTCAAAGAGAACGAAAAGATAGACTTAGAGGGGGGTAAAGTGTGGATGCAGTTCAAAAAAAAGGACGGTACGCCTATGATGAGCTATGCTCCGTGGCCTCAGCAATCCTCCTCAAATACCAAACCCCACAACACGTCTTCTACGACGCTACCTCAATACGACATAAAGGCATACTGTAAACAAGTCGCAGATATTTCTGGCGGAAGCGCAATGATAGAAAAAGAATGCCGAAGGCTAGAAAAAGTCTCCTTCAATGCCATCCAAAAAATGTCCGTACCCGCCAAAACCATGCGTTATTGTGATCAAGTAGCCCGTGTGGGAGGAGGCAGCTACTCCACTCTCCAAGGCTGCATTGAAATGGAGCTTGGTGCCGCTGAAGACCTCTAAAAAAAGCCCTCGGATTTCCGAGGGCTTTTTTCTATTTGTGCCGCTTTCGCCATTTCCACGGCGGGGTGGGGTTCTTCCGGCTCCACAGGCCGAGCCGGGCGGCCTTGGCTTCCCGCTCCAGCTTTTGCCAGCCCTTACAGAACGCCGCCTTGCAATACTGCGGGTAGGCCCATGCCTGCCCCGCTTCCAGCATGTCCGCGTTGAGCACCCTGTCGGTGGCTATCAGCGCCACCGTGCGGCTGTACTGGTCAACGCTCATCGGGATGACCTCCACGTTCTGCCCCGGTTGTACGAGGGCCAGCAGGTGGTCGCGGGACTGCGGGCCGCCCTTCTGCTCCAGCTCTGGGGCGTCTATGCCGTAGAGCCGGATTTTTAACGGCGTCCGGACGTCGCCCATCGGCGCCACGGTCATCGTGTCGCCATCGTGGACGTCCAGCACCGTGCCGGGCCATGCATAGACCGGGAGCGGAAACGCAAGGGCCACGATCAAAGGCATCACGCGAAACATGCTCACCTCACAAGCTCGAAATTCAAGAGCGGGAGGACTTGCCTCCCGCCTGGATAGTCCCTCCTATCCTTTGACACCTTTTCACGGTCGCCGTCAAAGCCGACCGTACCCTCCGCCCGCACCTAAGCGCCGTGCCCGCCTAGACTCTAGGGTTTCACCGGGGCTGATTGTCAATGAGCGTAAACAGAAAAACTATATTCTGTTTGCACATTCGATTGCACAATTTTTGTGCTTTAGTCAATCCATTTTTGCAAAAAATTTGTGCCTTCATGGGCAATAAAAAAGGCTGCATCACGCAGCCCTGAGAAAAAAGTAGAAAACATTTAATTACAGATTGTTATCTTCCAAAGCCTTACTGAGAACACGGGCCGGGTCTACATGCAACACGCTGCACAACCTCACAAAATCCGCGATACAGAGCTTCTGTGGCTGTCCGTTCGACTGGGGCCTCTTGAGATTCTGAACTTTCCGGCGCCCGTTTACAGACCCTTGGAAAGCTTGCTCTCCCCATTTTTCATCGGTTAATCCCCGATCTTTCTTCACCGTATCCAAATAGCTGAGGATATCACGCTCTATTTTCACGGCAGTCCCTTCATCAACAGGCATTTGAAATCCTCCCCGAGAGTTTGCAGGGAGTATAGCCTCATTTTAGGAATTGATCCTCTACCAAATTTTAGCGCAATACAAGCACAAATTTTTGCATATAAAGATCGATTCATCAGATGCGAAAAGCCCCCGGAAATTTTGTCCGGGGGCTTCATTCTCTATCAGCGTATCAGCCGTTACATATACGCCTGTGCAGCCTTGGCGATGAGCGCCGAGCGGGTCATTCCCCGGGCGCTGGCCTTGCGGTCCAGCCCTTCCAGCACGCACTTGGGGAGGCTGATGTTGATGCGCACCGGGGTCATATCCATATCGGGCGCGCCGAAAAGCTGGAACAGCGGAGGCCGGGAAGCGTCCACGGTTTCGTCCTCAAGCTCCTTTTGCGCCACGGCCTGTACCTGTTCCAGCGTCGAAGGCGCGGGAAGCTCGCGGCGGGCCTTCGCGTATTCCTCGACGGTGATGGAAAGGGCGTCCTGCGCCATGACCATGCACTCGTCAACCGTTTCCCCCTCCGACGCGATTTCAGGGAAGTCCGGGAAGAAGATGGCGTACCCTCCCTCGCGCACGGGGAGGAAAATGGAGAAGTAGTAAGTCATATATGCCCTCCTGAACCGTAAATCCTGCCTCAGCCAGCTTTTTCAGGATGTCCTTTCGTTTCATGGCCCCTTCCTGTTACAAAGAATATACACATTTTACTACACATTGTAAATAGTTTTTGTGTATAAAACTACACAAATATTCAAGATATATGTGTTTTCCGATAATCCGCAAAAGCCTTCTTCCCGGCCTCGGCTACGTCGAGGATGCCGGCAGCGATGTACGCCTCGGCAAGCCACGGGGCTTCCTCCGCTTCCGAGCGTACCCGTCCGATGATTCCCATGCAGCAGCCGCGCATGGCTTCCAACGCGGCTTCGCGGGCTTCATGCTCCGCGTTGTTGATCTCCGGGACCAGTATGATGAAGACGGATATGGCCTTTTCGCAAAATGCTTCGGTAAACTGTTCCATAGCTGACATGACTTGGCTCCTTCTCGGGCTAAGGGGTCGGGCCCCCGGTGGCACGGGGGCCGATGATGGTTAAAACGCCTTGCGTGCGGTGGCCCGCCCACTGCTGTCCCGAGTACGGAGAAGGCTGTCATACTTTCCACGGGAACAGGTTGTTCCGGTGATGCCGGTAAGCCGCGCATACCGCTTGATGGCCCGGTTGATGTAATAGAGGAATCCATCGCTGATGGCGCTCAATTCGCCGTTTTCCATCGCCTTGCGGGTCTTCCTCATATTCGCGCCCAACTTCGCGTAGCCGCCGTCCAGAAGCCTATCCACCAGTTCTTGAACATTATCAGCGTCCGGCAGGGGCAGGGGCCAGCGTTCGTCAAACTCGGCAAGAAGCTCGGAAACGGGGAGGCTGTTGTAAGCGATGTCGGTATGCATGGGATTCTCCTTTTTAAGTAAGTTGTTGAAATCGCATGAATTATTAGTACCATAGTACCCTCGGTTGTAAAGAGAAAAAGCCTGTTTTTTCAATGAAATACACAAAAAAAGCCCCACCTTTCGGCGGGGCTTCTCGCTATCATCTGCACATCTTTCGCCATCTGGCCGCGTGCTCTCTTCCAAAACTCCCTTCGGGGTAAAGCTCCTCAACGGGGGAAAGCCGATCCAAGATGTGCGGAGGGCACGAGCGGGCAAAGGGGCCAAGGCCCTCCTCGATTATCGTGTAGCTGAACCTGCTCGGAGACTCGCTGTAGAACGCCACCATACATACGGTCTTTCCTTCCCATTCGCCCGATGCGTAGCGGACGGCGAGGTAGACGGCCTCCTCTCCCCTGTTCCGTGAAGCATCCTCAACGACGAATCCGGGGCCAAGCTCATGGGCAAAAAATGCCTTGTCGTCCTCGCCCGGATTCCGGTGCAGCTCTATCCAGCCCATGCTACTTCACCTCCTTCGGGTCCCAATCGCCCTCGCGCAGTTCGGCAACGACGACCGCCTTGGCCCACTCGGGCTTGCGTGACGCGAACTCGGCCCGGGCCTTCTCCTCTTTCCGGCGTCTGGCTGCGGCCTCGGCCTCGGCAAGCTGTTTCAATGCCGCGTCGAGGGCGTCACACTCCTCGCTGAGTATGGCCAGCGCCTCCGGAGACAGTTTTTCATGATCAGGGTTCAAAAAGGCCCAACCCCAGTGCCATGAGTTGCTGTAGTTCCCATCCCTTACAGAATAGTCTGTCCGGCCCGCGTACTTGCCCTCCGTATCAAAATGGATCAGACGGACATGTTGTGCTCCAGATGACGACGGGGTAACGCTTTCGATGACCGCCGTTTCATATCCATGAGTCAGCCAGCGTCCAACCGGATTGCCGGGATCGTGCACCTCCGGAGGTGATACGCGGACGCCGATGCCGACATAGCGGGCATAGTTAAAACCTTCAGGATGGACCACCAACGGCTCACGCTTGGGGGCTGTCACAAGGATGACATCGAGAAACCGCCTGGCAAGCCAGTCCGCCTTCTCCTCCTCGGACTGAAACCGCCCAAACTGGTCTGGCGTGTACGGGCTGTCACTATATACCCCGCAGTACTCGCTGAATCCCGGTCTGGGCTTCATCAAAGAAACGGAAAAGGCATCGTACTCCTCGGCGCTCATCTCAAGCACCTTCTTAATGCGGCACTGGCTCCAGTCCCAACTACCGAGCCTCGAACACTCCGCATAGTATTCTGAGAGGGTGTTGTTCTTGTTCAATTTTGCGAACTTGGCCCACACGCGCTGACCAGTGTGGAACGATTGGCGGAAAGAGATGACTGACATGACTTGGCTCCTTTGGGTTGATGGTTTGGCCCCCGGTGACACGGGGGCCGTTTCAGTTACTCGGCTTCGGTCTGGAAGGTTTCGCACTCGTTCAGTACGTCGAACACGACGTCTTCGATGGAGGAGGAAAGCGTCCTGATGGTTTCTTCCATCGCTCCGCCGCGCAGGGCGTCCTGCATGTTTTCAAAGTGGGCGTCGAAGTCGTCGGGGTTGCACCCGCAGCCAATGAACTGGTCAAGGGCGATGTAGCGGATGAAGGCGGCGCGGAGGGAATCACGTTCGGCGGTCATGGTTTCGAGAGTGGCGTTGTTCATGTTGTCTTCCTTTGGGTTAAATTGTTTAAGTTGTTGAAATCGCATGAATTATTAGTACCATAGTACCTTCGGTTGTAAAGAGAAAAAGCCTGTTTTTTCAATAAAATACATAAAAAAAGCCCCGCGTTTCGGCGGGGCCTTCGGTCAGGCGGAAAGCGGGAGGCCGTACTGGTCGGCCCGCCTGTTCCGGTCGCGCTCCTCACGCTCCCGTGCCTTCACATCGTCCGGGAGCCAGTTCTTGCCGCGCGCGGCGGTCAGGTTGAACCGCTCCCAAAGCTCCTTATCTTTGAAGTACATATGCAGCGTCCCCTTTTTGTAGCAGCGCATCTCGAAGTAGGTGCTCTCGAACAGGACACCTGAGAAGTCGGGGCCGCATTCCTTGAAGTGCGCCTCCAGTGCCCACACTGTCGTGCGCGGCACGGATTCCAGTTTCTTGCCCTCCAGAAAGGCCATCGCCCGGTCGATGTCGTTCAAATTCTGCCGGGTATCCCCGTAGGTCAGGTGCCCGTCCCCGCCGTACCATACGTCAACGACGCGAGGCAGGACGACGCGCCGGTTCACGCGCCACGCATCGTTGGTCTTCCATCCCTCGACGTGGACGCGGTTCTCGTCGTAGTAGCGGGTCATGATGTCGAAGGCCTCGACCACGCATTGCTGCAATATGGCCCCACGATTCAGGAAAATGGACTCGACGAGCGCATAGACGTTCTCTTCGGAAAACGCCATGCGCTCGTTGCTCTCCAGGAGCCTGTCGAGTTCCTTCTGGACACCGTGGGACGCCAGATTCCTCACATCGGTCAGGCGCAGGACCTCCCGCCATGCGCTCTTTTTCAATGACCGGACGAAGCGGTTGTACGCATCCTCCTGCGCCCTGCGGGTCGGCTTTTGCCGCATCAGTTCCTTGAGCGTTTCCCCGACCGTTTCCCCGCCGTCCGTGCCGAGCGGCCCGGCGTAGTGGGCAAGCTCCTGCGCCAGATGCGCGATCTGGACGAACAGCTCCCGGCAACGTCCGTACTGCGCCACGAGGTTCCCCACGGTGTCCCGCGTCGCCACTTCACTCTCGAACCGGGAACCGTCGCTGAAAACGGCAGTCCCCTCTTCATCGGAGCCGACCTCAAAGGAAAACTTCGGCTCCTCCCGCTTCTTGTGCAGATGCACAAGCGAGACGCGCACCTGCGTCTTTCGGAAGGCATCCTCCGCAAAGCAGCTTCCGAGGTGCTCCACCTCGCCGTGCGCCTCGATGACCGTGGCCAGCAACTTCCGGTTCGCCGTGCAGGGGCTCAGGAGCGTCTGCTCGTTGAGCAGGCACACGATGTCCCCGTGGTCGAGAATTTCCCACGCATGGAGCAAGTGCGCATCGCCGTTGGCGAAGGGCGGGTTCATGAGGATGAGGTCATACTTTTCGTCCGGCCAGAACGTGAGGAAATCCGTGCCCACCAGCGGATAGCCCTTGCCCCGGATCGCGGCCTGCAACTCCGGCTCGATCTCGATGCAGTGCACCAGCTCACGGCAGCGGGTGTGGTAATAGCACTCCAGCTTCCCCACGGCGGCGTCGGCAAGGTCGCCCTTCCCCGCCGAGGGTTCGAGAATCGAGCGTCCAGAGAGCTTGCCGGCCTTGGCAAGCATCTTCTCCGCCACTTCGGGCGGCGTGGGATAAAACGAGGCGTTGTACATGTTGGCTCCTTTTAAAGTAACCTGTTTGAATTACTTGATAAAAAGATACCATGCGAGCCCCGTTTGTCAACAAAAAATACTTAATTTTCAGTATGTTATATAAAAATCCCCGGTTATCCCAAAGGGATTTCCGGGGAAGCACGACGAAGAGCAAACAAGACTCAAGCGGGATAGGCGATCTCTATCCGCTCCAGATCCTCACGGCTGGCCGCGCCGTCAACAAGCGCGAACAGCTCGTCACGCCGGGCGCTCAGGATGCTTTGCACGTATTCAAGCCCGGCGGCGTCACCAGCGGCAAGGAGGGCCGCCTCCGTCGCCACTTCCACGGCGGAAGGGTTTGCCGCAGGCATGGTCAGGGTTGCCGTCAGCGCCGCAGTATAGCCCGCGGCAACCTCACGCCGCTTGTCGGCTTTGTACTCATCAAGCGGACGCTCCGGCTTCGTCAGGAGCGCATCGTCAGGAAGCGGGCCAAGCTCCTCAGTATACCGGGGCTCGGAACGCCACGTATCGCCGGGAAGCCAGTACTGCGTCCCGCCTTCCTTGCGGCCACGCTCGTCCATGTGCTGGCGATGGTCTTCCACCGTCTCCCATGCATCTCCGGTCCAGCGGGCAATGTGTCCCGCAGGAATGTCGGCAGGCAAAGCAACGGGCGTCGCGCCAGTCGCCTCAAGAATATACTCGCCATTCGGACGCTGAGTGGCATCACGGCTGCCAGTGTACTCACCAGTCTTCAAATCATACATATAAAGTTGAGGAATGGTCATAACTATCTCCTATGGTTAATGGTTTTTTATTGATAAAAGTCTTTCCGAGCTTGCACGGGGAGCGGGAACGCGGGCGGGTACAACGCGCCGGGGATTCCTAACATCACGGGCGCTTGGTCCGGATGGAACATTATGTCAATCGAAGGTGGTGGCCCCTCTGGAGCCTTTCAGTCACACTGGGAACCTAATGGGACTGTCGCTTTGGAAACGAAGACTGCTGGAGTCTGGGATAATCTGATCATCGATGCCTCCAATTCTAACCCTGCCTACGGATCATCACAAACCGTCATGCCTGCGAGCATTGATGTTCCATGTATCATCTATCTTGGTCTTTCGACTTGAGTTTTTATGTTGATGAACGCCTTTCCGAG